>Ga0209810_1000304_pt1 | contig 126054 bp, 127 predicted proteins | sample Coa_R1_7_FD_187159 | JGI IMG/M metagenome (GOLD analysis project Ga0209810, IMG submission 187159) | Surface soil microbial communities from Centralia Pennsylvania, which are recovering from an underground coalmine fire - Coalmine... | ecosystem: Environmental > Terrestrial > Soil >...
TCTGTCGCTACACTGTCACCCACCGAGATCCTCCTGTTTCTGGATGGTTGTTTTTGCTTCAACCAAGCAGTATCAGGAGGGTCTCGTTCTTTCTACCCCTCCCCGCCTACTAAGGTGTTACAGCACCTTGCTGACCCCAACTATTGACGCTTGCCTGCCTGGAGGTGTATGGTCATAACCAAGCGGCAAGTAAACGCCCTGAAACGCCCAAGGGAAGGGGAAGAGACGTGGCTAACCAGAAGCGCGGCCCTCGACCGGGTTCGCCGCAGGCCAAGCGCGGTGGCCAGGCCGTGAGCAGCAAGTACGGCAAGCAGTACTACACCGAGATCGGAAAGAAGGGCGGCCGCGCCGTCAAGGACAAGCACGGCCCGGACTTCTACTCGGTTATCGGCCGCAAGGGTGGCAACACCACCAAGGAGCGCCACAGCAGCGAGTTCTACTCGCAGATTGGCCGCAAAGGCGGCAGCGCCAGGCGGGTCGAGGAGGTCCCGAGCTAGGCATAAAGCTAGCCCGCCTGGCCGGCGGGCTAGCGGTGTTTCGCTACTTGGGAACCGCCACCACTTAAGTCATCTCGACTTCCTGACAAGTCTGCCGTAACAGACTGGCTCAGCGGCGTCAGCGGGCGGTCACCCTTCGCGACAGCCGAAGGCCCTCGCTGCGGAGGGCTTCACCTGTCGATCTGCCAGCGTCCCTCCAACACTCTGGCATTGGTACTGCGTTTCATACAGCCTCCTAGACCCATGGGTGCTGTCCTGTATCGCAGGATAGTTACCTTATAACGCGCCTTTTGAGAGCTTGTCAAGGATCGCCGCGGGCCTGCTCTCGCGGCTCCAAATTAGCCCGTGTGGACAGGCTCCGGCTGGCTGAACCAACTGCTGATGAGGTGGTAGACCAGGCGCCAGTTCTTCATATGGAGGCTCGAGTGCGAAATGCCCGGCATGACGGCGAAGTGCTTGTCGGGATTGGGCAGCCGATCGAAGAAATCGAGCAGATCGTGGAAACCGGCGATGCCGTCCCACTGGCCGCGCATGATCAGCACCGGCACGGTCAGCTGGGCCGGGTCGACGAGCGGCAGGTTGGCGCACATGTCCACGTAGGTACCGTTGGGGATGGAGTCGTCCAGGCTCAGGATGGCTTCGGCGAAAGCCTCCACGGTGGCCCGGTCAGCGGCGTCCGGATGGCCGTCGCGGCTGAAAACGCTGCGCACGAACTCACGGTCGATAGGGCGCCGGTTGGAGGCCTGCCACTGGGCCAACTTCTTGCGCCGCTCCGCCAGGGTGGGGCTGCCTTCGCCGGTCCAGACGAAGGCGTCCAGCGCTAGGCGCCGCACTCGCTCAGGGTGGCGCTGGGCGAACACCGCGGCCCGAAGCGCGCCGGAGGATATGCCGTACATCAGCGCCGCCTGCCGCCCGCGCAAGCGGCGGATGTAGTCCGTGGCCGCCTCGAGGTCGTCCGCGCCGGCGGCGACGTCGGAGTTGACGTCGCGGTGTTTGCTGGACCTGCCGTAGCCCTCCATGTCGAGCGTCCAGCAGTCGTAGCCCAGGCCGGCGAACCAGTCCATCACCGACGGATGGCCGGGCAGAGCCAGGTCGAACGTCGGCGTCGAGGCCATCGACGAGCCGTGCACCCAAACGATCACCGGCTTGCCGTCCGGCGACCCCTGGAACTTCTCCCACAGGAATAGCCGGACGTCGGGCGCCTTGCCGGCCCAGTGCTCTACGCCGGTGACAGCGGCCGACGTTTGTGCCGGAGCAGCCATGCGGCCTATGATAAGCGGCTGATGTCTGCCGCTACATCGATGGTCGAGCTGCGCGGCGTTCACAAGCGTTTCGGGAAGCTCGAAGTGTTGCGGGGCGTCGACCTCACCGTTTCGCTGGCCGAGGTGCTGGTCATTATCGGCCCCAGCGGCGGGGGCAAAAGCACGCTGCTGCGCTGCGTGAACCTGCTGGAGAAGATTGACGCCGGTACTGTGCTGCTGGAAGGCGAGGACATCACCCGCCCAGGCGTGGACGTGAACAGGGTGCGGCGGCGGATCGGGATGGTGTTCCAGCAGTTCAACCTCTTCCCGCACCTGACCGCCATGGACAACCTGACTCTGGCGCCGCGAAAGCTCCTAGGGCTCAGCCGGTCCGAGGCGGAGGGGCAGGGCCGCGAGCTGCTGGCCCGCGTCGGCCTGGCCGACAAGGCTGGCAGCTACCCCCACCAGCTATCAGGCGGCCAGCAGCAGCGCGTGGCCATCGCGCGGGCGCTCATGATGAAGCCGCACGTGATGTTATTTGATGAGGTCACCTCCGCGCTGGACCCGGAGCTCGTGTCCGAAGTGCTGGACGTGATGCGCGACCTGGCGAAATCCGGGATGACCATGCTCGTGGTGACGCATGAGATGGGCTTTGCGCGCGAGGTGGGGGACCGGCTGGTGTTCATCGCCGACGGTGTGATCGCCGAAGAGGGGCGACCAGGCGACGTGCTGGATAATCCACGTCAGGAACGCACGCAGCAGTTTTTGCGGCGAGTCCTCAGATAGAGGAGGAAGACACGATGTTCAAGAGAATACTCGCGTTCGGAGCGGCGGCAGTCCTGCTGGCCGCGTGCGGCGGCGGAGCCGCCCCATCGGCTGCCCCGCCCTCCAGCGCCGCGCCCAAGCCCGCCAGCGCAGCGGCCAGCGTCAAGCCCGCGGCTTCGGCGGCTGCCTCCGCGTCCATCAAACCGGCGGCCTCGGCGTCGGCTAAGCCGGCCGCCTCGACAGCAGCGTCGGCCAAGCCGGCGGCCAGCGCGGCGGCCAGCGCCTCGGCCATCCCGGAGACGCCCGCTTCGGCCTCGGCGCGGGCCTCGGCCGCGCCTACGCCGGTCGCCCAGGTGCAGTTCTCGCAGGCCAAGCTGTCCACGCCGCTTCCGCCCAATATCCAGCAGCGCGGCAAGCTGGTCACCGGCGTGAAGTGCGATTACCCGCCCTTCGGCTTCATCGATCAGGACGGGAAGAATGCCGGCTACGAGATCGACCTGGTCAAGCAGATGGCGATTTTCGGGTTCGGCAACGAGAATGCCACGCAGATGGAATGCGTGGTCGCCGCCAACCGCATTCCATTTCTGACCACCAATCGCATCGACCTGATCGTGGCCACGGTCACCTACACGCTCGATCGGGCCAAGACGATCAACTTCTCCGATCCGTACTTCGCGGCCGCCGGGCGCATGCTGCTGCCCAAGAGCTCGAACATCACCGACGAGAAGCAGCTCAAGAACGTGGCCGTGCCGAAAGGCTCGGTCTACGTGACCTGGTTCCAGAAATGCTCGCCCAACACCAACATGCTGCAGTTCGAGCAGACCAGCGAAGGCCTGGCCATGCTGAGCCAGGGTCGGGCCGAGGCGTTCGTCCACGACGATACGCTGCTGATCGACCTGGCGGCCAAGAATCAGAACCTGAAGATCGTCGGCAACGGCATCGCACCCGGCCCGTGGGGCATGGGAATCCGTCTGAACGACAAGGCCATGACCGACTGGGTCAACGCGGCGCTCAAGCAGATGCAGTCGGAGGACCTGTTCTTCAAGCTGCTGCAGAAGTGGGTGGCCGACAAGGACGCGGTGGCCAAGTTCGACAAGACGATTCCTCGGCCCAACCAGAATCTGACCTACCCGACCACGGACCAGATCACCTGCTAGGAGCTTGATCGCCTACCAGTTCCAGCCGGGCTTCATCCTTGATCAGTTTCCGGAGCTGCTGGGCGGCCTCAAGCTGACGCTGATCGCCAGCGCCATCGGCATCGCCGGGGCGCTGGTGGTCGGCGTCCTGGCGGCCGCCTGCCGGTCCGAACGGGTACCACTGCTGGACCGGCTCATGGCTGGCTATGTGGAATTCTTCCGGAACACGCCGCTGCTGGTGCAGATCTTCTTCCTGTACTTCGCTCTGCCGGAGGTGGGCATCAAGCTCGACGCGTTCACCGTTGCGTGGCTGGCGCTAGTGCTGTGGGGCGGCGCCTACCAGGCCGAAAACTTCCGGGCTGGCTTCGAGGCCGTCTCTCGCGGGTATCGTGAGGCGGCCCGGGCCCTGGGTTTGAGCCAGGCGCAGATGTTCGCCGCGGTCGTGCTGCCCATCGGATTGCGCATCGCGCTGCCCTCGCTGACGAACATCGGCATCTCCATCCTCAAGAATTCCTCGTACATGGTGGCCATCGGCTACCACGAGCTGACCGACACCGCGGTGAACATCGTCTCACTCAGCTTCCGTGTGTTCGAGATGTTCTTCACCATCGGCGTCATTTACCTGGGGCTGGCCTGGCTGTTCGGTGTTGGCATGGGCGCCCTGGAGCGTCGGCTGGCGCTGCCGGGGAGCCGCTGATCGTGCCCACCTGGGTCGGTCCGGTGGTCTCGTACTCCGCGCAGGGCCTGGTCTCGACGCTGAGCATGTCGGCCATCACGGTAGGCGCGGCGATTGTGGTCGGGATCCTATTTGGCGCGCTGCTAACACTGCCGATCGGGATCGTGCGCTGGCCGGTCCGGGTCTACGTGGAAGTCTGGCGCGGTCTGCCGCTGCTGATCACGCTGTTCTTCGTGTTCTTCACGCTACCGGCGATCAACATCCGGCTGAGCCCGTTCCTGGCCGCCGTCATTGGGCTCTCGCTGTGGGCCAGCGCCAACGTGGCGGAGATCGTGCGCGGCGCCGTGCAGTCCATCCCGGCCGGGCAGTTCCAGGCCGCGCATGCGCTCGGTTTCAACTGGCCGCAGACCATGGCTTACGTCATCCTGCCGCAGTCGGTGCGCCGCATGCTGCCGCCGCTAGTGAGCTTGCTGGCCAACCTGATCCAGTCAAGCGCGCTGGCGGCCGTGGTGGGCGCGTTCGAGCTGCTGCAGTCGGCCCGGCGGTCCATCGAGCGGCTCACTGTCGAGACGGGGAACTCGGAGGCGATCCCAATCCTGGCGGCGGTGATGCTGGTCTACTTCGTGATCTGCTTCCCGCTGGCGCAAGCCAGCCGGCGTCTGGAGCGCTCGCTGGCGGTTTAGGCGCCCGCCCGAAAGCCGGCGAAAGCAGGCAGCACTTCGGCCATGCAGCGCTCCAGCTGCCCGAGCTGGTCGTTGCAGGTGAAGCGCAGGATGAGCGTGAGGCAGCCGGCCTCGATGAAGGTCGCAATCTTGTCGATCACCGCTTGCGGCGGGCCGTAGGCCAGCCAGTCCTTGAGCTTCTCGTCGCTGACGCCGCCGGCGCCGTAGTAGTGCTCCAGGAACGCAACCGACTGGCGGTGGGCACGCGCCGCGTCCTCGTTGATGTTGACCATCAGGTGCAGGCTGGAGTCCCGCAGCGCCGAGAGGCGGCCGTACTCCTCCGCATACTCGCGGACCTGCTGCCAGCGGCGCTTGAAGACCGGCGCGGGCGTGCCGTCGGTCTGCCAGCCATCGGCAAGGCGGGCGACGCGCCGCAAGGCGATTTCGACGATGCGGGGGTCGGCGTCCTCGGCCGGATTCGAGGCGATCAAGATGGGCAGGCGGGCCTGGGCCGGCTTGGGCTCGGCCACCACCTCGCGAAAGCGGTAGAAGCGGCCCTCGTAGGTGACGGGCTCGGGGCCCCAGAAGCGGCGCAGCAGCTCCACACCCTCTTCGAGTCGCGGGCCGCGCTCACGCGAGGGCACGCCGAAGTTGGCCAGCTCCTCGGCGAACTTGCGGCCCTTGGCGTCGGACCCCCCGAGGCAGACGCTGAGGATGGTGCGCCCGCCGGCGAGCTGGTCCAGGCTAGCCCACTGGATGGCGAACTGCAGGGGATGCCGCAGTGGGAACGTGGCCAGGCAGACGGTGCCCAGCTTGGCGCGCCGGGTCCGCGCGGCCAGGGCGGACAGGGTGACGATCGCCTCGAGGCGGGGTTTCGACAGGAAGTTGTCGCCCACCCAGATGGAGTCGAAGGCCTCTTCGGCCAGCTCGGCGGAGCGCAGCAGCGTCTCCACGGGCAGGCCCATCAGGACGGCGCGGTTTGGCAGGCTGAGGCCGAACCTCAACGGCATAAGTAGCGCAGGATGAACTCCGCGAACACGCGAGCCTCCGTCTCCATGTCCGCAATTGTCACGAAGTCCACGCCTGTGAGACCCGGCTCGGGGCAGGCCGCGCCGTACATCACCGTTGGGATCCCGGCGGAGGCGGTGCCGCCGGCATCGTAGGTCCCGCCGTGGCAGTACTCCTCGGCCGGCCGGCCGGTCACGGCCTGGACGGCTTCCTGGAAGGCGCGGACGGCCGGCTCGTCGGCCGAGACCAGCACCGGAAGCATGTAGACGCCGGGCTCGACGCTCAGCTCGTACGGCGAGAGGTCCCCCAGGTGGGCGCGGATCTCGGCGGCGGCCGAATCGGGGTCCTCGCCCGGCAGCAGGCGTCGGTCGATGGTGAGATAAGCGTCGGACGGGAGCGTGTGAGGCGCCAGAGGTTCGAAAGCCAGCTTGTAAACGACGACCTGACGCCCGCCGAGGATCGGATGGCGGCCAGGCCAGCCGAGCGTCTTCAGGCGGTTGATGACCTCGTTGGCGCCATCGATCGCGCTCAGGCCGAGCTGGGGCGCGCTGGAGTGGGTCGCCTTGCCCCGGACATGTACGTTCACGTCGACGCGGCCGCGGTTGCCAAGCGAGAGGCGCAGCCCGGTCGGGTATTGGACGATGCAAAAGGAGGGCTTGTCCGGCAGCGCGGCGAGGATAGCGTTGGTGCAGACGTGGCTGCTGCGGCCCTCGCAGTTGACCGACCAGTACAGCCGGCCATCCAGCTCCGGCCGCGTCTCGCCAAGCCAGTTGAAGACGGCCAGCAGCACCGCCTGGTGGGCCTTGTTCTGGCTGACGCCCATACCGTAAACGGCGCCGTTCGCGATCTTCCCGGAGAAGGGATCCTCCATGAGATTGTGGTGCTGGCTGACACAGTAGCTCTGGATGAGCAGGGCCCGGCCGGTCCCGTTCGGGCCATAGGCGGCCACGAGGTTGTTGCCGGCGGCGATCAGGTCGTGCCCGTTCAGGAGAGGCCGCACCACCTCCTGGACGTACTCCACCAGCTTGGGATCATCGGGCTCCATGAGGGTTTGCTGTCCGAGCTCGACGTTGGTCGGTACCCGGCACAGGCGGCTGGCGGTCTGGACGAGGTATTCGCGGTCGATCAATCGCCCAGCGGCTTGATGCCGTACTCCTCCCAGCGCTCCTCGACCCGGGCCATGTAGTGCGGCTCCGGCAGGGCAACGGGCGGGTAGGGATGCTTGCGGGTGGCGTCGATGCCGAGCTTGGACGACAGGTGCTCCTGGCCGGGCGTGGGCGATGGATCCTCGATCTGGCCCATGTAGTCCTCGACGATGGTCAGGTCGCGGGCCGGCTGGACGCAGGTCGCCATGGCCATCTCCACCTGGAACGGATCGGCCGGGTCGACGTCCTCGTCCACCACCACGATGCGCTTGGCCAGCGCCGGCATGGCCGCCCAGATGCCGTTCATGACCATCTTCGGATGCGCCGGGTGCATCTTCTTGATGGCGACCACGAAGTGGTACCAGGCGGCGCCGCTCTCCGGCACGTGTGCCGCCACCGCGGGGATGCCCAGGCCCTTCAACGCGCGCAGCGTCAGCGCCTCCAGGACGACTGAGCGCAGCAGGCTGCTCTCGCTGGGCGCCTTCTGGCTGACAAACGAGTGCAGGATGGGCTTGCAGCGATGGGTGACCGCCGTGATCTTGAACACCGGCATGTCGTAGCTCTTGGACAGCACGCCGGCGAATTCGCCGAACGGACCCTCAGTCGAGCGCCTGCCGGCTTCGAGGTGTCCCTCGAGCACGATCTCGGCGTTGGCTGGGACAAGCAGGTCGACGCTTTCGGCGGGCGTGACCTCCAGCGGCCGGCCCATGAGACCGCCGGCGACCTCCAGCTCGCTCATGCCGTAGGGGATCTTGGCCGGGGCGACCAGGGAGACCGGCGGGTCGGCGCCAATGGCCACGGCCACGGGCATACGCTCGCCGCGCGCTTCGTACTGGTTGAAGATCATGCCGATGTGCTGGGCTGGGTTGACGAAGATGTTGGTTTCGTCTCGCCCGCGGTACTGCAGGCGGTATGTGCCGACGTTGACATAATCGGAGCCTGGCTCCTTGGTGATGACCGCCTGGGATGTGAAGTAGAAGCCGGCGTCCTTGTCGGGCGTCCAGCGCGCCAGCGGCAGGTGGTCGATGGTGACCTCTGCGCCGCTCAGGACGACCTCCTTGCAGGGGCCGGTCGAGACCTCCTCGACGCGCAGCGGGTGGTCCAGCGCCTGCAGCCAGCGGGCGTTGATCTCGTCGGGCGACGGTAGGCCGAGGGCTTTGGCGTACCGCCGGCGGTTGGTGTAGAGCCCGACCAGTAAGGGCGACTCGAATCCCTTCACGTTCTCGAACAGCAGCGCCGGCCGCTGGTCGGCCGGGAAGCTCAGAACCTTGCGCGTGATGGCGGCGATCTCCCAGGCGCGATCGACGGGCGTGGTGACGCGGCAGATCTCGCCGTCGCGATCGAGGCGGGTGATGAGCTCCCGCAGGCTGGCCATTCCTACACGGAGTCCCCGCCGAGTTCGTTGAGGCGGCGCATGTCAGGCCGCCAGTTCAGGCTGCATGGCCCGCAGGCGGGCCCAAACGTGCTCCTTGATATCCACGAACGTGGGCGACTTCTCGGTTTCCGGCCCGCGCGGCCGCGCCAGGGGAATGTCGATGATCTCCTCCACGCGGCCGGGCCGGGGACACATCAGGATGAGACGGTCGCCCAGGAGCACCGCCTCCTCCATGCTGTGGGTCACGAACAGGACCGTCTTGCGGTTGCCCTCCCAGATGCGGATCAGCTGCTCCTGGAGGAGGCGGCGGGTCTGTTCGTCGAGAGAGCCGAAAGGCTCGTCCATCAGCAGGATATCGGGGTCAACTGCCAGCGCGCGGGCCAGGCCGACGCGCTGCTGCATGCCACCGGAGAGCTGCTTGGGCAGCCGGCGTTCAAACCCCGCCAGGCCGACCAGCTTGATCAGCTCGCGGGCGCGTTGCTCCCGGCGGTCTTTGGGGATGCCGCGCATTTCCGCGCCGAAGGTGACGTTGTCCAGCACCGTTGCCCAGGGCAGCAGGGCGAAGCTCTGGAAGACCATGGCTCGCTCGGGGCCAGGCCCCAAGACGGGCTTGCCGTCGATCAGCACCCGGCCGCTGTCGGCCGTCTCCAGTCCGGCCACGATGCGCAGCAGCGTGGTCTTGCCGCAGCCACTGGGGCCGATGACGGTCACGAACTCGTGATCGCGGATCTCCAGGTTGAGGTTCTGGAGCGCGACGACTCCCGAGTCGGAGCCGTCGCGTCCAGGGAAGGTCTTGTGCAGACCTTCGATGACGATCACTACTGCTTGCCCACCTTAGCCAGGGCGTCGTTCACGACCGACACGTCGGCCACATCCTTCACCGTCAGGCCGGGCTTGAGCTGGCCGGCTTTGGTGAAAAAGTCGATGCTGTAGTTGATCCGCTGCTCGGTCACACCGCCGTTCTTGTCGAAGGCATTGATGCCCAGGTAGGCCTTGATGATGTCGTCGATGGCCTCGTCACCAGCAAGCTTGTACTTGGTCATGCCCTCTTTGAGCAGCTGCGGATTTGCCGCGACGGCGCGGTTGGCCTTGATCAGCTCGGTCACGAAGTCGACCACCGCCGGCCGGTTCTTGGCCAGGAAGTCATCGCTCACGTAGATCGCGCTCGTATCGAGGTCGGGTAGCTCCTTGGAGAAATCGGCCAGGGTGTGGAACTTGCCCGCGGCCTTCTTGAACAGGGTCACCTGGCTGTCGAGCTGCAGCGGGGAGGCGTCGAGCTGGCCGGCCAGCATGGCCGTGGCGCGCTGCTCGGAGTCGGCGATGACGAGGATGTTCGGTTTGGCCTGGGGGCATTTCTGCTGCATCCAGACGTTGAGCATGGCGGTGCTGACCGCACCCTCGCTGGCGATGCCGACCTTCTTGCCGTTCAGGCCGGCGCAGTCGGCGATGGCGTTGGCCGCGGTAATCGTCCACTCGTTGGCGTTGCGATCGGCGATGAGCTTGATCTTGGCGCCTTTCTGGATGGCCGACATGACGGTGTAGGTGGATCCGCTGCTGAACTGGGTCTCGTTCTGGGAGATGGCCTGGACGGCCAGCTCGGGCTGGTTGAAGTTGGCGGAGTCCACGCTGTAGCCCTGGGCCTTCATGGCGTCCTGGGCCATGAACATGGGGATGTAGGCAAAGCCGGGCGACGAGTACGCGAACTTGACGGCGGGCTTGGCGCCCGCGGCGCCGCTGGCGGCGGGCTTGGCGCTGGCGGAACCCGCCGGTTTGGCCGAAGCAGCCCCAGACGCCGCCGGTTTGGCAGAGGCTGAGGCCGCCGGCTTGGCGGATGCGGCGGCGCTCGCGGGCGCAGCCGACGCCGGCTTCGCCGCGGCCGAGCTCGGCGCAGCCGCTGGGCTGGACGCCGGAGCCGCTCCGCCGCCGCAGGCTGCCAGTAAGAGCGCCAGGGCCCCCGTTAGTGGAATCGCGATTCGAGTCATGAGTCCCTTCTCCTTCGATCTAATTCGCCCAATAGGTCAGCCGCCGGTCAAACCACTGCACCAGCTCGACGGCGAAGACGGCGACAATCATCACCAGCAGTACAAGCGCGAGCACGTTCTTCACGTCAAAAGCGTTCGAGTACTTCTGCGTCATCGCCCCCAATCCGACCAGGGCCACGAACAGCTCGCCGTTGATCATGCCCTTCACGGCGCGGCCCATGCCGAGCCGCAGGCCGGCCATAGTCAGCGGCAGCGATCCGGGCAGGATCACCCGGAACAGGATCTGACGCTCGCCGGCGCCAAACGATTTCGCCATCTCGATCAGCTCGGGATTCACGCGCCGGAAGGCGACGAAGGTGTTGTAGGTGATGATCGGCCAGGCGTAGAGCACCACCACGCCGATGCGCGTCCCGTCCGACAGGCCGAAGATGGTGAAGAAGATCGGCGCGAACACGATCGAGGGGCTGATAAGCAGCCAGCTCACGTGCATGTCCAGGGCCCATTCCCACTTGCGGTAGCGGCCCATGAGGGCGCCCAGCGGTAGGCCCAGCGCGAGCGAGATGCCGAAGCCGATACCCAGGCTGCGCAGACTGGCGACCAGGTTCGAGAGGATCAGGCCCTGCGAGGTTAGCGACCAGAGCGCGCCGAACACCTGGGAAAACGGCGGGAGCCAAGGAACGTCGGTGGCTCGGGCCGCCACCTCCCAGGCGAGCGCGCCGACGGCTATAGCCACCAGCGGCACGTACCAGTCGCCGCGCGGCAGGTAGCGCGCAGCCGGGCGAGGCTGTGGCGGAGCGGGTCGTGCCTCGGCGAGCGCGCTCATGCCGACGCGTCGCTCGCCCAGCTCAGGGTTCGCCCCTCGAGCGTGCGAAGCAGCAGCGTGCACACAATGGCCTCGAGTACGACCAGCAGGATGGTGGCGTACAGCAGATCGCCATCGAATGAGCCGCGGAACTTGAGCATCAGCCGGCCCACCCCGACGCCCACAAGCAGCAGCTCCGAGAGCACCATGCCCGTGAACGCGCGCCCCAGCCCAACCCTCAGCCCGGCGATGATGGCCGGCAGCGATCCGGGCAGCAGGATGCGCCGCCAGATCGCGAGCTCGGACGCGCCGAACGACTTCGCCATGTCGATCAGGGCGCGCTCGACGCCGCGCACCCCGGCGCGTGTGTCGACCACGATGATCACGAACGTGAACACGAACACGATGACCACGCGAGCGGTCAGCGTCGGGCCCCAGATCATGATGAACAGCGGGATGAGCGCAGCCATGGGCGTGGTCAGGAGCACGTTCAGGTACACGTCCAGGAAGCGCTCGGCGGTCCGGATGCGGGACATCAGCAGGCCAAGCGGAACGCCGATGCCAACCGACAGCGCGTAGCCAATCAGCAGCGCCTGGTTGCTGATCCAGAGAGGCTCCCAAATTGTGCCTTTGCTGACCAGTTGCCACAACGCCTCCGCCGTCTGGGCGAAGGTCGGCAGCAAAAGGCTATGGAGGTTCTGGGTGCTCAGCTGCCACCACAGGAAGAAGGCGCCAAAGGTCCCGAGCCGCAGGCCCCACTGCCACACCAGCTCCGAACGGCGCGCCCGCCGCGGGACCAGACTCACCACGCAGGCCAGTATATGTCGCGATGTGTGCTAGCCTGGGTTTCGCTCGAACATCCCCTTAGGAGAGGCAGCATGGGCAAGAGCCTGCGCACATTCCTCGACCAGCTCAAGAGGGAGCGCCCCAATGAGCTGAAGGTCATCCGCCGCGAAGTTGATCCCGTCCATGAGATTGCGGCTGTGGCCGAAAAGCTCCAGCGGCAGGGTCAATTCCCGGCGCTGCTGTTCGAGAACGTCAAGGGCTCCAAGCTGCCGGTGCTGATCAACCTCCACGCTTCCTTCGACCGCCTGGCCCTGGCCGAGGGCGCAAAGGATCTGCTCGACATGGAGGAGAACCAGGCGGTGCGGGAGAACAACCCGCAGGAGCCCCGGCGCGTCGACGCCAAGGTCGCACCCGTGAAGGAAGTCATCATGGCCGACAAGGACGTGAACCTGGCGAGCTTCCCGTTCACCCACAAGAACGAGCTGGACGCCGGCCGCTACATCTCGGCCGGGGTGACCATCATGCGCGACAAGCAGGGCCAGATCAACATGGGCATGTACCGGCACCAGATCCAGGGACCCAACCAGCTCGGCATCATGATCAACCCGGCCAACCACGGCAGCCATATCCTCCGCGACTACGAAGACGCCGGCGAGGTCTGCCCGGTGGTCATCGCCATCGGGCACCATCCCTGCTTCTACATGGCCGCGGTGGCCAAGGTGCCGCCCGGCGAGGAGATCCGCCTTGCCGGCTCCCTCATGGGCGAGCCGCTGGAGGTCACCGATGGCGAAACCGTCGACCTGCCGGTGCCGGCTCAGGCCGAGATCGTCATTGAAGGCTACGTGCATCCTGGCGAGCGGCACCAGGAGGGCACTTTCGGCGAGTGGCCAGGCTACTACAACAAGGAGGGTCCGTGCACCTACGTCCGCGTGACGGCCGTCACCATGCGCAAGGACGCAATCTGCCAGGATCTGCTCAACGCCCATCCCGAGCACAACATCCTGGGTGCCGTCCCGCGCATGGGCTCGCTGCTTCGCGGCGTGCGGGCGGTTACCCCGAATGTGGTTGCCGTGAACCTGCCTTGGTCAGGTGGCTGCCGATCCTTCTGCTACATCTCGATGAAGAAGCGTGCCGAGGGCGAACCTACGCAGGCCGCCTTCGCCGCCATGGCCATCGAGCCGAACATCAAGCACACGATCATCGTCGATGACGATATCGACGTGTTCAATGAGACTGAGGTCCTGTGGGCCCTGGCCATGCGCTTCCAGGCCGATCGGGACCTCAAGATGATTCCCAATGCCATGGGCGCTCACCTGAACCCCAGCGCCTACGGCTATGACCGCCTGACCTGGGGCAACATGGAAACCAAGTTGATCATGGATGCCACCAAACCGCTGCCGCCGTTCAAATTCGCCCCCCGGGCACGCGTCAAGCCTGACGTGGTGGATCGCATTAACCCCGAGGAGTACCTCGAGGACTGGAAGTAGTTGCCCGAGGGTGGCCTAGACGCCGAAAAGTGGTTGAGGGAGCACTCGCTGTGCACCCTGGCCACTGGCCGGCGGGATGGCTCGCCGCAGATGTCGCTGGTGTCCTACCACTACGACGGAAAGGACATCGTCATCTCGACCACCAGCGACCGGCCGAAGTGGCTGAACAGCAAGCGACTCCCGCGCGTGGCGTTGCTGGTGCAGGACGGACGCCAGTACGCACTGGTGTACGGCCGGGCCGAGCACGTCGAGTCGGATCCCAATCGGCTGGCGCTCACTAAGCGGGTGCCGGGCTACCAGCGCAGGCTCGAGCGTAATAACGGGGACGAGCAGGCCGTGGTCCGCGAGCTGAACCAGGAGAAGCGGGTGATCCTGCGGGTCATCCCGGAGAGGATCATCCCGCACTCCTAGCGCCTAGCCTGACAGCTCCTTTCGCAGGCGTTCCACGAACACGGCGAAGATCTCGTCGGTGCGGCGGCGCATGGGCGTGGCGCCGAGCGAGGCTAGCCGGCCGAGGACTTCCATGTGCATGTTCAGCTTGAGGCGCGTGCCGTCGCCCGCGGGCTCGAGCGCTGTTTCGAGCCTGCCTTGAACGCGGGCCAAACCGTGGCCCTCGTTGCCCTGAAGCTCGGCCAACAGGCGCCGCGGCGGGTCCGTTTCGACGATCGAGATCCTGGCAGGGAGCTGCAACCGGAACGGCCCCAGCTTGTCCGTGATGGTGGCCGCGTAGGAACCGCCCTCGAGGGCTCGCACGTCCGAGACGCCGGGGATGCACCCGCTCAGGCGCGGCACGTCGCTGACCAGCTCCCAGCACACCTCCTGCGACGCTGGGACGTCGGTCTCTTTGGCGATCTCAAGCAGCACGGTCGTAGGATACGTCCCGCCGCTTGATAAGCGGGCCGCTGAACAGGACCACGCTCATGAAGGCCGCGAGGCCCCCGGCTATGGACGCGCCGGGCGCGCCCAGGGCGGACGCCAGGATGCCCGAGTCCACCTGGCCCAGCTGCGGCCCGCCGGCCGTGAACATCCATGACAGCGCCGAGACACGCCCGCGCAGCTCGTCCGGCGTCGACAGCTGGACCATGGTGATGCGCGGCACCTCCGCCATGACGTTGGCCACGCCCATGCCGAACAGTGCCGCCAGCGCGACGTAGAAGCTGGACGACAGCCCGACGCAGACGAGGCCCAGCGCCTCGGCGCCGTAAGCAGCTAGCAGCAGCGGCACCGGCCGCTTCACCGCTCCTCGCGCGCCCAGGAGCAGGCCGCCGAAGACGGCGCCGCCGGAGACGGCGGCGTTGAGCCAGCCCAGCCCCTCCGGCCCCACAGCGAAGATGTCCTTGGCGAAGATCGGTAGCAACCCGCGTGAGGAGCCCAGGGCGCGCGTGGTGAAGTCGATGATCAACGGGTAAAGGACAAGCGGCTGGGCCGCGGCGTAGCGCAGGCCGCCCATCACCAGGTCCCAGGTGGTCCGGGCGCCGCTTACCGCGCGCGGCACCGGACGCATGGCGATGACCGCGCCCGTGAGGACCAGAAACGACAGGCCGTTGGCGACATACGTCCAGCCCAGCCCGACTCCGCCGATGAGCAGCCCGCCAATGCCTGGGCCCAGGATGAGCGCCATCTGGCGCAGCAGCGTGTTCAGCGTATAGGCGTTGGCCAGCTCGTCTGGCGGGACAACGTTCGTCACCAGCGCCTGGCGGGCGGGGCCCTCGAAGGCCTGGGCTGCGCCGGTAGCAAAGGTGACGACATAGAGGGTCAGCACGTTTCCCGCCCCGGTCATCGTCTCGAAGATCAGCCAGGCGGAGGTTGAGACCCGCAGCAGCTGAACCCAGAGGAGCACCTGCCGCCGGTCCAGAACATCGGCCAAGGCGCCGCCGATCAGCGTGAGCGCCAGGAATGGTATGGCGCGGGCGGCACCGACCAGGCCCAGCTGCAGGGCCGAGCCCGTCAGCACGTAGACGTGCCACGCGATGGCCACGACCTGCATCTGGTCGCCGACCGTGGACACGAACTGGCCGGTCCACAGCAGGCGGAAATCCCGATGGCGGAGCGTCGTCAGCGCATGCCGGCGGCGCTCGCTCATTCTGGTTAGGCGATTGCCTCCGCGGTCAGCCGATGCTCGACCTTATGGAAGCCCTTCCACAGGGCCTCGTAGAAGTAGCGGATGCCGAACTCGATCCGCAGCGTCCGGGTGCGCTGCTCGGAGTTGTTGAAGTGCTCGTGCATGGTCATCTTGGGTGGCACGTGCACGGCGTCCCCGGCGACCCAGTCGTAGCGTTTGCCGTCGACCTCCGAGTAGCCGCTGCCCTCGAGGACGTACAGCATGGCCTCGGTGTGGGTGTGGGAGTGGCTCCGGGTCTTGGGCGTCTCCTCGAAGATGTTGGTTATGGCTACGGCCTTGGCCTGGAAGCCATTGGTCTCGTCGCTGAGGCTCTCGCTGCCGCCCATGAGGATGTAGATGGCGCCATGGCGGTGGGCCTGATGCCCGGCGCCGTGCTCGCCATGTCCGTCGCCGTGGCCGTGATCGTGGCCATGCCCGTGATCGTGGCCATGGTGGCCGTGGCCGTTGCCGTGGGCTGCGCTCGAAGCTGCCGCCGCCCGCTGAGCCTCTCGACGGGCGTTCTCGTCGATCCAGTCCTCAGGATGGAGCGCGATGCGCCGGCCATCGTCGGCGAATTGGGAGGTCTCCTTGCCGAAGCGGGACTCCACGTCAGTGGCGTTCTTGCCCTTCTCCTCCAGCTGGACCAGGCGGCCCAGGTGGACGAATAGATCCAGATCCATGCTCATGGCCGAGACGTACAACGCCGGCTCGTCGCCGGTGTTGAAGTGCTGGTGCTCCGACATGAAGGGAATGTGCAGGGTGGTGCCGGGCTTCCAGTCGTAGCGGCGCCCGTCGATGACGCTGAAGCCGGTGCCGGACAGCATGTGCATGGCCTCTTCGCCGTGCTGGTGCTTGCCGGTGTGGTGGCCGGCGGGTATCTCGGCTTTCATGAGGCTGGTGCCCATGGTGGGGAAGCCGACCTGCTCGCCGATGAGCATGGCGATGCGGTAGTCCTGGGGAGTCTCGATCCAGTTGAGATCTGAGCCTTTGGCCAGCGCGGGCGCATGCTCCACGGCCTTCTGCGCGTTGGCGCTGGCGGCCAGCCAGCCGTCGTAGAACGTAGTCATGGCTTCATAGCCTAACCTATCGACGCATGCAGCTCGCTTACGCCATCACCGCATCGGCCGCGGAGGTCACACCGGATGGGCGGCTGTGGCTGCTGGGCGGCGACTTCGACACGCTCGCGGCACCGAATTTCCCGGCGACACACCCGGCCATGGCGTTGGTGGTCAAGCTGCGGGCGCAGCCCGCCGAATGCGATCGCGAGCACCAGCTCGTGGTGGACCTAATCGACTCCGACGGACGGGAGCAGATCCACCGCATCGAAATGGCCTTTCAGCCGAGACAAGCTGCGCCGGGCAAGAGGATCGGGGTCAACCTGGTGATGAATATCGTGGCCCTGCAGTTCCCAAAGCCGGACGACTACTCGTTTCACATCCTGGTAGACGACGAGGAGGTGGGCGTGGTGCCGCTGTCGGTGGTGCTCGCCGGCTGAGGCTTTACCCTATAGCGCATGTCAACTGTGATTGGTGTGCGCGTGCCGCGCGTCGAAGGCGTCGAGAAGGTCACGGGCGACGCGCTCTACGCCGCCAACAAGCTGCTGCCCGGCACCCTATGGGGTAAATCGCTGCGCAGCCCCCACGCCTATGCGCGCATCAAGCGCATCGATACCAGCAAGGCCAAGGCGCTACCGGGCGTGCTGGCGGTCATCACCGCCAAAGACATCAAGAACAACCTCATTGGCAAGCGCCTGCGCGACCAGCGCATCCTGGCTGAGGACGTGGTGCGGTTCGTCGGCGAACGTGTGGCGGCGGTAGCGGCCGAGGACAAGGACATCGCCGAGGCCGCTCTCGACCTGATCGAGGTCGAGTACGAGGAGCTCGAGCCGCTGCTCGATCCGTTGAAGTCCATGACGGACGAGGCTCCCGTACTCCATCCCGAGTTCGAAAGCTACGCCGGCAAGCCGCCCAACCTACCCAATATCAAGAACTGCCACGCCTACACCAAGATCGAGCGCGGCGACATGGCGGCCGGCTTCGCCGAGGCGGACGAGATCGTCGAGGGCACCTACACCACCTCGATGATGCACCAGTCGTACATCGAGCCGAACGCTTGCGTCGTCTCGATCGACGACGGCGGGCGGGTACACGTCTGGCTCTCCCAGAAACAGCCTTACGGCCTGCGCGACTGGCTGGCCCAGGCGCTGGAGCTCGAAGTCGACCAGGTGGTCTTCGAGTACACCCGCGTGGGCGGGGAATTCGGCGGCAAGGGTTCGCTGAACGACGCTCCGCTGTGCTACTGGCTGGCCAAGGCCACCGGCCGGCCGGTGCGCATGGTTATGACCTACACCGAGGAGTTCGTGGCGGGCAACCCGCGCCATCCTGGGTTCATTCAGTTCAAGACGGGCGTCAAGCGCGACGGCACGATCGTGGCCCACGAGGCGCGGGTCATCTTCGACAGCGGCGCCTATGGCGGCTACAAGCCGGTGCCGACTGTCGACCTGGGCGGGGCGCGCAAGTTCGGCGGCGCGTACCGCATCCCGAACGTCAGGCTCGAGTCGTTCATCGTCTACACCAACCACGTCCCCGGCGGCTTCATGCGCGCGCCGGGCGACCCGCAGGTGAACTTCGCGCTGGAGAGCCACATCGATGAGGTGGCCTACAAGCTCGGCTTGGACCCGTTGGAGTTCCGGCGCCACAACATCTTGCGCGAGGGCGACGTATCAGGCGGCGGCGAGCAGTGGCAGGACCTTCGGGCGCGCGAGGTGCTGGAGGCGGCAGTGGCGGGCTCGAACTACGGCAAGCCGAAGCCGCGACCAAACATCGGGCGAGGCATCGCCATCAGCAACCGCCACATTGGAGGCGGCGACGCGGAGGTGCTGATCCAGATTGACGGCGAGGGCCGGGTGACGCTCGTGACCGGTACCCCGGACGCCGGCCAGGGGTCGCACACCATCCAGAAGCAGATCATCGCGGAGATGCTGGGCATCGCGATGGACGAGATCATCGTGAAGGTCGGTAACACCGATCAGGCGCCGTTCGACCCGGGCGTGGGGGCCGGGCGGACAACCCACGTGACCGGGCGGGCAGTGATGGACGCGGTGCAGAAGGCGACGGAGGAGCTGCGCGGCTGGGCGGCGGAGGTTCGTGGGTGGCCGGAGACCGACGTGGAGCTGCGCGACGGCCACTTCGTGGCAAGGAGCGAGCAAGGAGCGCCGCTGTCGTTCGCCGAGGCTGCCCGGCAGGCTATCCGCCGGAAAGGCGAGCCGCTCGAGTACCGGGCGGCATACAGCAAGAACAAAGTCGAGCAGGAATGCTTCATCTGCCAGGTGGCTGAGGTGGAGGTGGATCCCGAGACGGGCGAGGTCAATGTCCTGCACATCAGCGCGGCCAACGACACCGGCCCGCTGATCAACCCCATGGCCGCCGAGGGGCAGATCGAGGGCGGCGTCATCCAGGGGCTGGGCTTCGGCGTCATGGAGGAGATGATCCTGGAAGATGGCAAGGTGGCCAACCCGAACTTCGGCGAGTACAAGATCCCGACCATCGCCGATATCCCGGAGATCAAGGAGACGTTCGTCGAGGATGCGCCGGGGCCGCTGCCATATGGCGGCCGTAACGTTTCCGAGCACTCGCTGATCGTGACTGCGGGAGCCATCGGGAACGCGGTGCGCGATGCCGTGGGCGTGCGCATCACCTCCACGCCGATTACGGCCGAGAAGGTCTACAAGGCCCTGCGCGAGAAGCAGTGACCAAGCAGGAGCAGTGGCAGAAGCTGTTCGGCCATTTGCTCGGCTACCAGGCGACCTGGATCATCGACGTGGGGCTGAGGACCGGTTTGCTGGCCGCCATCGCCGAGGCTGGCCCCGTCCGGGAGGAAGCGCTTGCCGAGCGTCTGGGCGGGCTGGATCGCCGCTACCTGGGTGTGTGGCTGCGGGCCGCGTACGCGTACGAGCTGGTGGAATGGGATGAAGCGGACGGCTACTCGCTGGCCGAGCACATTCGCCAGCTGCTGCTCGACCCGGCCGATCCGCAGTTCCTGGGTGGACGGCTGCAATTCGTGGCGGCGTTGTACGAGGACTTCCGGGCCTTCCCGAAGTACTTGCGGGAGGGCGGCAGCTGGCCGCGCGCCGAGCACGATCCCTTCCTGTTGAAGAGCCTGGAAAGCATGACCAAGCCCGACGCGGTCATGATCGCCGACGCGGTGCTGCCTTCGCTTCCGGCGCTGACCGCCCGGCTGGAGGAAGGAGGCCGCATCCTCGACGTCGGTGCGGGAGCGGGGTATGCCGTGCTGCAGTACGCTCGCCGCTTCCCGCGAACGGAGGTGGTCGGGATCGAATACGACAAGGCCCAGGCGAACCTGGCGCGTCAGGCCGTGGCCGGGGAGCGGCGCATCGAGATCCGTCAGGCCGATGCCAACCAGTTGACGGAGCTCGAGGCCTTTGACCTGGTGACCATGAACGTCGCCCTGCACGAGACCGGCGGCCCTTCCGAATGGCGAAATGTCCTCTCGCGCGTTTACGCGGCGCTCCGTCCTGGCGGCGCGCTTGTCGTGTCCGAGCTGCCCTACCCGGACAGTCTGTTGGCCTACCGCGAGCAGCCGGTTTACAAAGCGCTGACGGGCGTCCAGTTCCACGAAACCCTGGTGGGCTGCGGGGCGATCACACAAAGCACGCTGCTCGGCCTGGTCGCAGAGGCCGGTTTTCGGAACGTGCGCGTCGCCGACCAGCCGGTGGCCACGCGCTTCGTGGTGGTGGGCGAGAAGGGCTAGCGACGGAAAACGGTGGGCTAGAGCACGTACAGCTGGGGCTTGATCTTGTTCACCGAGCGGGCGCCCGTCTCGGTGATGACGTACGTGTCGCCCATGAACACGCCGGCGACCCGGTCCTCGGTGCACGGGTGAATCTCCACGCAGCAGGCCATATTCGGCTGCAGGACGACGTCCTTGTCGGGCCGGTGGGAGGTGCCCACGAACGGGCCGGCGTCGAGCGGGTTGAACACGCCGTGAACCAGCGGCGCAACGATGGTGTAGCCCTTGTCCCAGATGATCTGCCCCGCCTGGCGGATCTCTGCCGCGCTGCAGCCCGGCCTGAGGGCCTCGACCACGCGGTGGTAGGCCTCGAGCATGACCTCGAAAAGTCCGGCGAACAGCGGCGGCGGCGGGCCGAAGCAGATAGGCTTGCCGGTCTGAGCCTCATAGCCGTGTGGGTCACGCGCCCCTAGCTCCAGCAGCAGAACGTCGCCTTCCGCGATGTGGCGGTCGATTGGCCGTGGCCGCTGAAAGCTGGTCGTAGGGTTGTGCATCGACTCGCTGCCGGCGAGGATCATGCACGGCAGCTCACCCCCCTCGCGGGCAAACGTGCTCCAGATGATGGCGAACAGGTCCTTTTCGTGCATGCCCGGCTTCAGTTCGTCCATGACGGCTTGAACGGCGGCGTCGCCGATGCGCCCTGCCTCCTCGAGGCAGGCCAGCTCCTCGCCAGAGAGGACCATCCGCATGAGCCACCACTCGTCGGAGTACTCGGGGAACTCGGCCCGTGGGAAGGCCTCGGTCAGGGCCTCCATGTGATCGTGGTGGAGGGAGATGAAGGGCGCCGCCCGGATGATGCCGATGCGTCCGCGCTCCAGCCCGAGCTCCTTGATGCGATCCACCAGCGCCTTGGACGTGTTGAGGGCGCCGCGCACGTCGGGGAAGATGGATCGGGCGACGCGGTCGGGAACGCGCGCGTTGAGCCCCAGAATCAGCACGGTCGGCTCGCCCTGACGCGGGAAGATCACGAAGCTGTCCAGCTCCATGGTGCCCATGTAGTTGGACAGCCAGCGCACGTTGGCCCAGCAGCGCTCCCAAATGCCGTTGTTGCCGGCCACCAGCAGGCAGTCGAGGCCGTGCTTGTCCATGAACTGCTGGGCGAGCTTGTGGCGGCGTTTGAACTCCGCGTCGGAGAATGTGGGCCATTTGTAGTCGTTGCGGGCGATGGGGTACTGGTAGAGGATGGTGTCGGGGATCGCGCTCATGCGGAATCCCTCACCATGGCGACCGCCTCGATCTCGATGAGCATGTCCGGCCCCTTCAGACGGCTGATGAAGGCCGACGATCGGGCTGGCAGCGGCCCGGAGAAGTGCTTCACGTACTCCTGGTTCATGGCGTCGGCGTCGACGCCGTCCTTCATGAGCACGGTCAGTTTGACGGCGTTGTCGAGGCTGGAACCGGCCGCCCGGAGGATGTTGTCCAGATTGCGCAGGGCCCAGTCGGTCTGTTCGCGGATATCCCCCATCTGGCCGGTGTCGCGGTTCCGGCCGGCCTGGCCGGAAGTGAAGACCAGGTTCCCAACGCGGATGGCCTGGTTGAATGGGCCGGTCGGCGTTGGCGCGCTGGACGTCTCGATGACTTCTCGCTGGCTCATGCTCGGTCCTCCTCTTTCCAGCCCGACGCCAGGCGCGCGATCTCATCGTCCTGCTTGGGCGATCCGCCGCCGATACCAATGGCGCCGATGAACTGACCGTTCTCGAAAATGGGGTAGCCGCCCGGATTGACGGTGACCCCGCCTGGAATGATGGTGTTGAGGCTGTCGGGGAACATGGGACGGTCTTTCCACTGCTGGACGAGCTGGACGGTGGGTTTGCGAAAAGCTGCCGCGAGCCTCGCCTTACCCATCGCCATGTAGGGCCCGTGCCAGTTCTTGCCCCTGGCGAGGGCCACGGGGTGCCCGGCGGCGTCGTGGACGGCGACGGTGACCGTCAGGCCACGCTCTCTGGCGATCTGCCGGGCCTTCTCGACGTATGGCCAAGCTTGCTCGAAGTCCAATTCAATCCCAGGGGCTCGACGCAAGCCTCAGGAAGCGCATGGCGTTCTCGCCCATGAGCTTGCGGGTGGCCGTTTCGCCGATCACCGTCTTCCAGCCGATCACCGTGTCCGTCGAGTTGGGGAAGAGGCACTCCGGGTGTGGGAAATCCGACTGGTACATCAACACCCCGTCACCCAGCAACTCGATCACCGCCTTGGTCATATCCGGGCCCTCATGATTCTCGATGCCGCAGAACACGCGGCCCATCTGGACGTACTCCAGCGGTGTGTGCTTCACCCTGGGCGGCATCGCGTTCTTCACGAAGTGGCTCTGCGCCGTCAGGCGGATGATCCACTGCGGCAGCCAGCCGTGGCCCGTTTCCACCGTGCCTACCCGCAAGGAAAGATAGCGGTCGAGCATGCCGCTGATCAGCACGTAGGCGAGCAGCCGCTCGGCGCCCCACATATGGGCTGCGGTGCGGGCCACCACGCCGTTGCCCCAGATGTCCCGGTAGCCCGGAAAGTACGGTGGCTCATAGAAGAAGCTGTGATGGATCAGCGGAAAGCCGGCCTCATCCATCGCCTCGAACATCGGCGCTAGGTCGGGATCATCGATTGGCATGCCCTCCGGCAGCACCGCCCAGACCGCCGCCGGCCAGTCCTCTTTGGCCAGCTGGCGGATGGTCCGCGCCGACCACTCCGGATCAGCGCCCTGGGCGAGGATCAGGCCCTTCAACCGGCGCGGGTCGGCCGAGCAGTAGTCGGCCATGTAGCGGTGGTAAGCCTCGTAGAGCAGCTGGCAAAGCTCGGTCTCGAGCGCCGAGCTGCCGGTAGCCCATGTGCCGGGGATGATCATGTCGATGTCCACGCCCTCGACGTCCATGTCGCGCAGGCGGCCGGCAGCATTGTCGTGCTGGACGCCCACGCTGATGCCTTTGCCCGCCAGATTGTCGACACGCCCCTCGAGCGCGCCCTTCGAGCCGGCGCCGGTGCTCTCGACCTTAGCGCCCTCTTTCTGGCCGGCCACGCGCTCGTAGGGGATGGGCTTGATTCGCAAGATCGGATAGTCCGTCTCCGGATGGCCGCGTCCGGGCAGGGTCTTGACCATGTGGATGTAGGGCGTGAGCTCGTCCAGCCGCGCCTTCAGGCGCTGGCCGGCGTAACGGAACAGCACGTCGGTGGAGGGCGTGACGTGAGTGTCCATGTCGATAACGCGGTATCCGTGCCTCATGCGGTCGTCCTCGCAACGCGTGGCTCCGGCGCCAGCCGGGCGATCAGATCGCGCTCCAGGCGCTCCAGATGGTCGAACATAGCGCCGCCGGCGGCTTCGCTGTCCCGCGCGGCGATGGCTTCGAAGATGCGGCGGTGCTCACCCGGCCCGTTCTCGGCAGGGTGCGCGCCGTGGCCGAACAGGCGCCAGTAGGTCGGCAGCCGGAAAAACAGGCTGCGGCTGTTCTCGTACACGGCGATCAGCACACGGTTGCCGCACTCGCGGGCAATCGCGTCGTGGAAGTCGGCGTCGGCGCCTTTGAACGACTCGTCATGGGGCGCCTCGGTGCGGATGAGCAGCCGCTCCAACTGACGCAGGCCCTTGCCGGTGGCGTGCTCGGCTGCGAGCTCGGCGGTCCGAACCTCGATCAGCTTGCGGGTTTCGTAGAGATCCCGGACCGAGACGCGGGCCGCGAGCGCGCCGTAATCGAGCTGATCCTGGCCGATGGCGCTGCGCTCGCAGACCACCAGGCGGTTCCCCTGGCGCTCCAGGAAGCCGGCGGCAACGAGGCCGCGCAAGGCCTCGCGAACGGTGGTGCGGCCGACACCAAAGGCTTCGGCCAGCTGGACCTCGGGGGGGATGTGCTCCCCCGGGCGCAGGCGGCCGGCCAGGATCTGCGCCCGCAGCTCAGTGAGGAGCGAATCCGCCAGGGTGACACGTCGCAGTGGGTTGACAGCGAGAGACTGTTTGTCTGACAATCGGACCCATTATATGAGGCTCGCCGTGTCGCTGTTGGGAGCCACGCTCCTCTTTGCTGCATGCGGGCAGCCGGCATCAGCGCCCAGCAAGGCGTCGGCTCTCAAGCTGAACGTCGGGCTGGCCTCGAAACCCGCGCCGGCGCTGCCGAATTCCGTGCTGTGGCTGGCCAAGGACCTGGGGTTTTACGAGCACGAAGGCCTGGATGTCTCGCTCCAGGAGCTGGACGGCACGCCCACGGTTATTGCAGCCATGATCTCGGGCGACCTCGACGTCGGCAACCTGTCCACCGACCAGGCGCTCAAGCTGGCGGCCCAGAAGTCGGTCGATCTGCGGGCCATCCATTCGCCCGACGCGCGGCAATACTTCCTCATCGCCGCCAAGCAGTCGATCGACTCGGTGGCTGAGCTGAAGGGCAAGACCTTCGGCGTGGCGCGCGCAGGCAGCCTCGACGACACCATGACCCGCCTCGTGCTGCAGGCCAGGAATGTCAGGCCCAGCGACCTGACCTTTGCCGGCATCGGCGCGCCGGATGCGCGCGCGCAGGCCCTGGTGGCCGGCCGGATCGACGCCACCACCATGTCCCTGGGGACGTGGATCTCCATCCAGCACGACAGGAGCGTGAAGACGCTGGTCAATGCCGACGATTACTTCGAGGCCGCTCCCATCGTGCTCAAGGTCGATGCCGCAACGACCAAGACGATCAAGCAGAAGCCGGAGGAGCTGCGGCGGTTCACCGCGGCCATCCTGAAGGCCAGCCGCAAGTTCGCCGAGGACGAGAACGCCTGGGTGGAGGCGATGGCCAAGCGGCGGCCCGATCTCAAGCGCGAGGACCTGCAGGACCTGTGGCCGCAGTTCAAGACCTCATGGGCCACGAACGGCCTGCTCAACCTGGATCAGTATCAGAAGACGGCGGATTTCCTGTACCAGACGGACGATTTCCGAGGGGTGCCGAGTATCCCGTTGAGTGAATGGGTCGACACCCAGTTCGTGGACGGCGTGCTGCGCCAAATTGGGGTGGACCAGAAGATGGACCCGCCCGGTAGGAAGGTGTGAGATGAGAGAGCAGTGTCATCCTGAGCCACAGGTGAAGGACCTTGCCGCGCCGGCTGGATCACGCGGCGCCCTCAGATTCTTCACTGCGCTCAGAATGACAGGCGTGTGGATGGCCGCGGCCGTCCTGCTGCTGGCAGCCTGCGGCGGTGCGGCTGCTCCGGCCAGCACCCCGGCGCCCGCTTCCTCAGCCGCCGCCAAACCGGCGGCGAGCACGGCCGCCTCGGCCAGTTCGGCCGCCAAGCCAGCAGCGAGCGCCGTTGCCAAGGCGTCCTCCGGCGGCCTGGCCAAGATCACCGTCTCGCATCCCGACGGCGGCGCCCATCTGCCCCTGTGGTATGCGAAGGAGAAGGGCATCTTCGCCAGGAACGGCCTCGACGTGGCTCTGCAGCAGCTTGGCGGGGGCGCTCCGGCCCTCGCCGCCCTGCAGAACAACCAGACGCAGTTCGCCGACATCACCGGCTCCGTGATCTCGGCCGCCAATGCCCAGGGCGCCGACATGGTCGCCCTGGCGACGCTCGACCCCGTCTACCCCTACGTGCTCGAGGTCTCGGCCGACGTCAAAGCACCCGAGGATCTGCGCGGCAAGGGCATCGCCGTTCGTGAGTTTGGGGATGCGACCGATATCGCCGCGCGCGTGGCCCTCCAGAAGCTGGGTCTCACGCCCGGCAAGGACGTCCAGATCCTGGCCTTCCGGACGCCCGACGCGCGCATGGCGGCCGTTCAGAGCAAGCAGATTTGCTGCACCGTGGCCCAGCCGCAGGACGCCCTCGAGCTGGAGTCGCAAGGCTTTCACCAGCTGCTCGATTTCTCGAAACTGGACTTGCTGAACGCCCAGGGCGTGATCGCCACTCAGCGCAGCTACCTCAATGCCAACAAGCCCATCGCCCAGGCGCTGATGGACTCAGTCGTGGCCGCGATCGCCGCCGAGAAGCAGGACAAGCCCGGCTCGCTGGAGCTGTTCCGCAAGTATCTCAAGCTGGACGACGACAAAGTCGCCAACGTCCTCTATGACTACTTCGTGGGCAAGGTGATCCCGGCCAAGCCGGTGGCTATACCGGAGCAGTTCGCCGACGGCATCGCCGTCCTGTCTACCCAGAACGAGACGATGAAGGGCTTCAAGATGGACGCGTACATCGACAACTCCTTCGTCGAGAACGCGGCCAAGAAGGCGGCCGCCTAGTCGTCTGCGTAGGCCGGTCACAGCATTGAAACGCCTCACGGCCATTTGTGACGCATTTGTGACAGCCCTGGAATAGACCCCTAACGGCCAACCGGCGTAGCTTGCACGCGGGTGGACGAAGCCATCGTCCGCGCCCATATTGACTGTCCTGCACCACTAATACATGGTTCCAGTGAACGTCAAAGGGCGGAGAGCACCGATGCTCACCGCGATCGGCGCCCCCGCGGGCGGTGGCGCCGCCGCCATCCGCGCCGCCCGCGGTGTGACCCACAGGCCGTCGCGCAGGTGCGCGCGACGCGATCCGGCGCCGCGCATTTGGACATCTCAAAACGTCCCATCGACGGATGACCAGTGTCTTCGGGCTCATAGGGCCGCTGTCCTGCACATGTCTAACCCCGATGGGCCAAATGGACGAGTGCGCTTGGTGTTCAGCGCTCGCGGCGGCGGAGAAAGGCCGGGACGTCCAGCTCCGACGCGCTCGGCCGGGGCCTGTCGGCGAGCGGCGGCCGAGGTTCGGCGGTCGGCATCGCCACACGGTGGTCCTTCCGGGCGCGGGGGCTGTAGCCCTGGTCGAAGCCGGTGGCGATGAGCGTGATCTTGAACTGCCCCTCCAGGCGCGGATTGAGCACCGCGCCGAAGATGATGTTGGCCTCGGGATCGACCACGTCGGCCACGATCTGGGCGGCCTCGTGGACCTCGGATAGGGCCAGGTCGTCGCCGCCGCTGACGTTGAGAAGCACACCCTTGGCGCCCTCGATGGAGGTCTCGAGCAGGGCGCTGTCGATGGCCGCCTGAGCGGCGATCTTGGCCCGGCTCGGTCCGGTGGCCTCACCTAACGACATCAGCGCCGAGCCGGCGTCGTGCATGACCGCGTACACGTCGGCGAAGTCGAGGTTGATGACGCCCGGGATCAGGATCAGGTCGGCGATGCCGCGGATGCCCTGGTGCAGCACGTCGTCGGCGATGCGGAAGGCCTCGACCATAGTCGTGCCGCGGCCGGCCAACGCCAGCAGGCGCTCGTTGGGCACGACGATCAGCGCGTCGACGGCTTGCGTCATGCGCTTGATGCCTTCCTCGGCGGCCTGGGCCCGGCGCGCGCCCTCGAACGGAAATGGCTTGGTGACGACGCCCACGGTGAGGGCGCCCAGCCGGCGGGCCACGTCGGCCACGACCGGGGCTGCGCCGGTGCCGGTGCCGCCGCCCATGCCAGCGGTCACGAACACCATATGGGCGCCGGCCAGCTCGCGTTCAATCTCGGTGGCGCTCTCCATGGCGGCGCGCTCGCCGATCTCGGGCCGGCCGCCGCTGCCCAGGCCCTTCGTCAGCCGCCGGCCGATCTGCAGGCGGTGCTCGGAGAGCGAGTGGTTGAGGGCCTGGGCATCGCTGTTGAGCGTGATGAAGTCAATGCCGCGGACGTCCGCTTCGATCATGCGATTGACGGTATTGCTGCCGCCGCCGCCAACGCCGACGACCTTGATTTCGGTGAAGCCCTTGGCCTCGGGCGTGACCTCACGCTCGAGCATGCGGGTGATGAGGTCGGGCTGCTGGCGGCCGAGCGCATGGAGGCGCTCGGGGTTGAAGCCGGAGCGGCGCTCAGCCACGCGCCAGAACCTCTCGCGCCAGCTCCAGGTACAGCTCGGCGGCCTTAGCGCCGCCCTGAATGTCGGTCAATGGCTGGGCCGATGAGGCCGATTTGAGGATGCGGCTGTTGGTGCCGATCTCGGTCTCGAACACCAGGTCTCCCCACTGCTGCCGCAGGTAATCCGCCACTTCCTTCTCCTCGTTCAGGCGGCGGTCGAGCTTGCTGAGCAGGATGCCCAGGATTTTGAGACTGGGGTTGTAGTACCGCACGCCCTCGATGGTTTCTCTCAGCCCCTCGAGACCGGCCAGCGAGAAGAAGCGCGCTTCGGTGGGCACGATCACCCGCGAGGCGGCGACCAGCGAGTTGACGGTCAGCAGGCCGAGCGACGGCGGGGTGTCGATGAGCACGAACTCATAGCGGTTCCCGAGGGCCGCCAGCACGTCGCGCAGCCGGAACTCCTTGCCCAGCTTGTTCGCCAGCGAGGCTTCGGCTTCAGCCAGGCTGGCCTCGCGCTCGGGCAGCAGGTCGAGGGTGCCCTCCAGCCCGTTCCGGACATTCACCACCTTCACGTCCGTCCGCGGCTCGCGCAGTAGGGTGCCCGTGGTGGTGCAGATGCGATCCTGCACCGGAAAGCTGGCGGTGAGGTTGCCCTGGGGGTCCATGTCGACGATCAGCACGCGATGACCCAGGCGAGAAAGGGCAGTTCCTAAATTGGCCGTGGTGGCCGTTTTGCCAACGCCGCCCTTTTGGTTGGCGACGGCAATAATCCCTGCCATTTCGTCCCGCTGATTATATGGGCGCAGCGGCGTCAAAAGTCTCGGCTGGCCCATGGCGGCTATGCCGTTACGGCCGCCACGGGCCAGCCGTTTATACCTGGCGGAGTGCCAAACCATAGACGTGTGCTCGCTGCCGCGCTGGCCGCGCTGCTGCTGCCTGCCACCGCCCAGGCGGCCGGCTCGGATACGACGTTCTTCCCCCAAACGAACCATTCCGTCAGCTTTGGGTTCAAGCGATTTTTCGAGACCCGAGGCGGGTTGGACAACTTCGGCTACCCGGTCACGGAAGAGATCCGTGAGAACGGGTGGACGGTGCAGTACTTCCAGCGCGCCCGATTCGAGTACCACCCGGAACACGCCGGCACGCGCTACGAGGTCGAGCTTGGCTTGTTGGGCGATCTCACGGCCGACCGGACCTTCGACAAGGCCGCGCCGGCGCCCGGCGCGCGGTACTACAAGGAGACCGGCCACAACCTCAGCGGCGCCTTCCTGAAGTTCTATGACGAACGCGGCGGGCTGGACATCTTCGGCTACCCGACCTCGGAGCCGTTTGAGCGCGCCGGCTTCACCGTCCAGTATTTCCAGCGCAACCGGTTCGAGCTGCACGGCTCCGAGGTGATGCTGGGACTGCTGGGCGACGAGTACCTGGCCAAGCGAGCTGCAACCAATGCGCAGCCGTCAACCGCCCCCGGCGGCCCGACATTGGCAGACGCCGCGCAGCTCACGCCGCCTCCGCCTCAGCCCATTGAGGTGGTTTCTCCGCCTCAGGCGCAGCCCATCATCCGGGTGGCGGTCTTCGGCGGCGGCCCGGTGAAGGTGGCCGGCAGCGGCGCATTCAGCGTCGTGGATGCCTCGGGCAAACAGCTGGCCAGCGTCCCCGCCGGCCAAACGGCGACGGTCACCTCGAGCGGGCCTGGCAACTACACGCTGAACGTCAACGGCCAGAACATCGCCTCGGGGCTGCCTATCCGCTTCAACCCGGCCCCCGGCACGATCCTGAGCGCACCCGACCTTCCGAGCTATGCGCGCGACTTCCGCGGCGTGCTGGAGGCCAACTTCTCCGCCAAATCCAACAAGCTGTGGCTGGTCAATGAGCTGCCGCTGGAGGATTACGTGAAGGGCATTGGCGAGGAGAGCGAAGGCCTGCCGGCCGAAGTCTACAAGACGTTCGCTGTCGATTATCGGAGCTACGGGTTGTCGACCCTGCAGCGCCATCGCTCCGATGCGAACTGGGGCGAGCCGTTCGACCTGGGCTCGTCGACCGAGTGGGTTGCGCCGTACACGGGGGCCAACCAGATCTACAGCGGCTACCACCGCGAGACGATCGGCCCGCTGCTCACGCAGGGCCAGCAGGCCACAACCGGCCAGGTCGTGACCTATAACGGCGCGGTCGCCGTGACGCCGTACTACACGCAATCGGACGGGCATACCCGCTCCTGGGCCGAGGTCTGGGGCGGCAATGGGCGGCCATGGTTGGTGAGCGTGGCCGATCCCGACAGCAACGGGATGCCGCTCAAGGGCCATGGCGTGGGCATGCCCATGCGCAGCGCCATCAAGCGCGCGGCGGCGGGCTGGAGCTACGACCAGATCCTGCGCTACTTCTACTCCGGCGTGCGCATCAGCAAGCTGTATTAGCCCGGGCGAAGGGGCCGGAAGGACGCCGGGCAGGGCCCGTCCTTTAGGACGAGGTTAGGCTGCCGCTCCGTGCGTGGCCGGGCGCATCTCCGGCATCACCACGTGGGGGTGCCGCGCCTGGGTGATGACCCAGTCGACGATCACGCCCACGAGCGAGCCGATCAGCGCCGTGAAGATGTGGACGCCGCCCACCGCGGGATCGGCCATCGACGTGCCGAACATCCACGGCAGGAGGGCATGGGCTGCGAAGATGCCGAGGAACGGGTAAGCGGCCACTCTGTAGGTGTGCTCCGGCAGCTTGCCAGGGAGCAACTCATACCACAGAAGGCCCATGCCATAGGACAGACCGAGCATCAATAAGAACGTTCCGATATCCATTTGAATTGAACTCCTTCGTTGGCTGAGACCCCGGTCCGGCGTCCTTCCTCCCTTCTGCAAGACACAAACGGTTAGGATGGCCTGGCTATGACGCTCATCGACCTATCGTGGCCGCTTCACCCGGGCATGTCCCGCGTTCCCATGGCGCCGGATGTGGAGTTCCGGCCGGTGCAGGAAATGGCCAAAGGCGACACCTCGAACATCATCCAGGTCACCATGGCCAGCCACGTCGGGACCCATATCGACGCGCCGGTGCATTTCATCCCCGGTGGCAAAACGATCGACCAGGTGCCGCTGGAGCAGTTCACAGGGCCGGCGGTGACGGTGTCGGTCCGGCGCGGCGCGGGCGAGGCGATCACGCTCGAGGACGTCGGCCAAGCAGACGTCAGGGAAGGGGACATCGTGTTCGTACACACGGGTTGGAGCGCCAAGTTTGGGACGCCCGAATACGACCGGCATCCGTTTCTCGCCCCCGAGGTGGCTAATTTCCTGGTGCAGCGGCGGGTGAAGATGGTGGGCATCGACTGCGTGAACGTCGAGATGCCCATTGGGGACCGGCCGGCGGACTATACGCGGCCCATCCACAACACGCTGCTGGCCAGCGAGGTCTTGATCATCGAGAACCTCACCAACCTGGAGCGGATTGCCGGGCGCCGGCCGCGCGTCTACGCCTTTCCCATTGCCTACAGGAACGGCGACGGCGCCCAAGCGCGGGTGGTCGCGGAGCTGCCTTAGTCGGCTACGAGCCTCGGCTCGGTTATGTCGGTGATGCAGTGTAGGCCGTGGCCCTCACCCTCTGCCTGCTTGCCGATCTGGTCGGCCGTCCAGCGCACCATCTCCGGAAGCGTCGGATAAGGATGGATGGCGTCGCCCACCGTCCAGGCCGAGACGCGCCCAGCCATGGCCACCACCAGCTCTGAGATGAGGCTGGTCGCTTCATAGCCGACGATGCCCGCGCCCAGGATCTGCCCGTCCGAGGCCCGGGCGATCACTTTCACGAAGCCTTCCGTCTCGCGATCGATGATCGGCTTCGTCACCTCGTCGAACCGAACAGTGGCGACTTCGATGTCCTCACGCGTCGAGCGCGCCTGCTCCTCGGTCAAGCCCACCGCGGCGAACTCGGGAAAGGAGAACACCGGCCGGGGAATGACGCGCCAGTCGACCTTCTTCTGATTGCGTGCGTGGACCGCGTTCCACCCGGCAATCTCGGCCGCGTAGTCACCGGCGTGGGTGTACATCGGCGGGCCGGTGACGTCGCCCGCCGCCCAGATATTGCCCGCCGTGGTGCGCATGTGCTCGTCCACGCTGATGCCCAGCTCGGTCGTCTCCACCCCCGCGGCCTCGAGATTGAGCCCATCGACGTTGGCACGCCGCCCCGCGGCCAGCAGCAGCAGCTCGCCTTCGGCACGCTGGCCGTTGGAAGTGGCCACCCATTTTGTCGGCCCGCTGGTGCCCACCGCCTGGGCGCGGCCATAGACGATGCGGATGCCCCGCCGCTCGAAGCTTTCGGCCAGTGAGGCGGTCAGGTCGGGGTCCTCGCGAGGGAGAAGCCCGCGCCCGACCACAGCCACTTCCGTGCCCAGCGCGCGGAAGAACGAGGCGAACTCGCAGCTGATCGTGCCCGTGCCCACGATGACCAGCGAACTGGGCTGGGCGCGGAGCTCGAACACGCCGTCGCTGGTAATGTACTCCACGTCGTCCAGGCCATCCAGGGGCGGTATGAACGTCTTCGAGCCGGAGCAGACGACGAACTTCTCGCTGGTGTAGTCGCGCTTGCCCACGCGCAGGGTGTGCTGGTCGATGAAGCTGGCGCGCTCGCGCAGCCAGGTAATGCCCTGGTTGCGCAAGCTCTCCTCCGGGCCTTCGCCCGAGAAGCCGCGGATAACATCGTCCTTGCGCTGCATGATGGCCTGGAAGTTCGGCCGTGCTCGCTCGATGTCGATGCCGAACTCGCTGGCGCGTTGGACCATCTGCCAGACATAGGCCGAGCGCAGCATGGTCTTCGACGGCACGCAGCCGACGTTGAGGCAGGTTCCGCCCAGCTTCCAGTCCTCGATCATGGCCGTGCGGGCGCCGTGGCGGGCCGCTGTGCTGGCGGCCGCGTACCCGGCGCCCCCGCCGCCGATGACCATGACGTCGAAGTCCTTTGTACTCATCGCGCTAATCATGCATGCTGCGAACTAAGATCGCTCCGGAATGGCTGACGCGGAAGCTCGCCTGCAGCAGTTGGGCATCACGTTGAACCCGCCGGCGATGCCGCTGGGAGCGTATGTCCCGACGGTCCGGGCGGGAAACCTGGTATTCGTGTCAGGTACCCTGCCGATGAAGGACGGCAAGCCGCTGCACACCGGCAAGCTGGGCGCGGAGCTGACCGTGGAGCAAGGCAGAGACTGTGCGCGGCAGGCGGCCATCAATGCCCTGGGCTCGCTGCGTGGAGAGATTGGCAGCCTGGACCGGGTGCGGCGTATCGTGCGCGTGGAGGGGCACGTTGCCTCCGCTCCCGGATTTACCGATCACGCAGCCGTGGTCAACGGCGCATCGGAGCTCCTGGCTGAGGTTTTCGGCGAGGCCGGCAAGCATGCGCGGCTGGCGCTCGGCGCGGCCTCACTGCCGATGGACGCCCCTATTGAGCTGGCGTTGATCGCCGAAACGGAGGGCTGAATCCCGTCCGCGCTAGAAGCCGAGTACGCCAATCTGCTGCGCTGCATCCGCTGCGCGGCCTGCCTGACCTCGTGCCCCACGTACGTGCTATCTCATAAAGAAGAGGAAGGGCCCCGCGGGCGGATCGCCATCATGCGGGCCATCGTGGAAGGGCACCTGGAGGTCACTTCCGATGCCCTGGAACACCTGGATAGCTGCCTGCTGTGCGAGGCGTGCAGCCACGTCTGCCCGAGCGGCGTGGAGATGGAGCGATTGGGCGTGGCGTTCCGCGAGACGGCGCGGCGGAAGCGCTCCTGGGCGGAGCGGTTCGCCTTCGGGTGGCTGTTTGGCGAGCTTGGCCACTTTCGCGCGGCGGCGCGGCTGCTGCGCCTGTACCAGCGTTCCGGGCTGCAGTGGCTGGCGCGGCGCCTCGGCCTCCTCGGCCTGCTCGGCCTCTCAGACACCGAGCGGCTGTTGCCTGACATCCCGGACAGGTTTGTGGAGCCTGAGGGACAGGCCATCGGCTCGGGGGAGCCGGCGCAAGTCTTCGCTGGATGCGTCATGAGCACGGCGTTCGCGGCCACAACGGAGCACACGGCCGAGCTGCTGGCGGCCTTCGGCTGCCAGGCGTCCTTTCCCGCGGGACAGGTGTGCTGTGGGGCGCTGCAGCTGCACGGCGGCGACCTGGATCGGGCGCGGGAGCTGGCCCACGCTAACGTCGAGGCGTTTCAGGGAGAGGGGCCGATCGTGGTCAACGCCGCCGGCTGCGGAGCCATGCTCAAGCACTACGAGCAGCTGCTGCCAGACGAACCGCGCGCGCAGGCGTTCTCGCGGCGGGTGAAGGACGTCTCGGAGGCGCTGGCGGAGCGCCATCCGTTACAGGGTCCGCGCGAGATCCGCCACACTGTTACGCTGCAGGACGCCTGCCATTTGCTGCACGCCCAGCATGTCGACAAGGCGCCGCGCAAGCTGCTGAAGGCGATCCCCGGCGTGGAGCTGCGCGAGATGGCGGAGCCTGGCCTGTGCTGCGGCAGCGCGGGCATCTACAACGTGACGCATCGGCAGGAAAGCGCCGAGCTTCAGCGCCGCAAATGCGCCAACGTTCTCAAGACGGGGGCGCAAACGGTGCTGACGGGCAACCCTGGCTGCCTGCTGCAGCTCCGCGCAGGGCTGCCCAAAGGCGTGCGGGTGCGCCATCTCGTGGACTTGCTCTGGGAGGCCTATTGTCAGCCGTCGCCGAACGAGGCGGTGTCGTGACGAGCAGCCTGGCCCGCGAGTTGGAGCGCATCGTCGGAGACGGGTACGTCCACGACGCGCCATCCGAGATCATCGCCTACTCGTACGACGGCACGTTCCAGCAGCGCCGGCCCGACCTGGCGGTCTCGCCGGCAACCACCGAGCAGGTGGCCGCCGTGGTCAAGATTGCCGCGCGCGAGGGCTGCCCCATCATCGCCCGGGGCGCTAGCAGCGGGCTGGCGGGCGGGACCATTCCGGAGCGCGGCGGGATCATCCTGAACCTGGCGCGCATGGACCGCATCCTGGAGATCGACACGGCCAACGTGTGCGCGGTGGTGGAGGCCGGGGCGATCACCTTGGAGCTGCAGCAGGCTGTCGAGAAGGTTGGGCTGTTCTATCCGCCGGATCCGGCCAGCTCCCGCCAATCGACCTTGGGCGGGAACGTGGCCTGCAACTCGGGCGGGCCGCGCTGCCTCAAGTACGGGGTGACGCGAGACTACGTCACCGGGCTGACGGTGGTGCTGGCCAGCGGGGAGGTCCTCAAGCTCGGCGGCAAGCTCACGAAAAACGCCACGGGCCCGCAGCTGCTGCAGCTGTTCATCGGCTCGGAGGGCACCCTGGGCATCGTGACTGAGGCCATCCTCAAGCTGCTGCCGCTGCCTCGCGCCCGAGTGACCGCGACGGCCGCGTTTCCGCGCGTGGCCCACGCCAGCGAGGCGGTGGCGCGGATTATGGCCAGCGGCATCCTGCCGTGCACGCTCGAGCTCATGGACGGCACGACCATCAACGTGGTCGAGGACTTCCTCGAGGCCGGTCTGCCGCGCGATGCGCAGGCGCTGCTGCTCATGGAGCAGGACGGTGCGGACGAAGACATGGCCCGACGCGACGTCGAGGCCATGGCCGGGGTCTGCCGCGAGCTTGGGGCGAGCGCCGTTCAGGTGGCGCGGGACGCGGCGGAGCGCGAGGCTCTCTGGGCGGCGCGGCGAGCCGTCTCGCCGGCGCTTGGGCGGCTGCGGCCGAACAAGCTCGGGGAGGACATCGTGGTGCCCAAGAGCCAGGTGCCCGCGATGATCGAGGACATCGCCCAGATCGCCCGGCGCTATGAGCTGCCCATCCCCGTCTTCGGCCATGCCGGTGACGGCAACCTGCATCCCAACATCCTGTTCGACCTGCGCAGCTCCGACGAGGTGCACCGGGTGGAGCTTGCCGCGCGGGACATCTTTCGCGCTGCCATTCGCCTGGGCGGGACGCTGAGCGGGGAGCACGGCATCGGCACATTGAAGCGCGAGTTCATGACTGAGGCGCAGGGTCCGACGGCTGTGGAGCTGGGGCGGGCCATCAAGCGCGTGTTCGATCCGCGCGGGCTGCTGAATCCGGGCAAGCTGTATCCCACGGATAAGGGCCTCGAGGGCTTCTTGGCGAACCTGCCGGTGCTTGCCGGATTCACCCCCGGATGAGCGCCGGAAGCCACACGACCAAATAGGCTACGCCGCCTACTTCCATTGACGCCGTATACCTAGTATGTATAGGCTAGATCGACTGCGGTGAAGGTGACGTTTTGGGGTGTTCGGGGGTCGATAGCCTCGCCAGGCCGGACGACCGTCGAATATGGGGGGAACACCTCCTGCGTGGAGATGCAGGTAGGCGAAGAGCGGCTGATCCTCGACTGCGGGACTGGCATTCGCGAGCTCGGCAGGCAGCTTGCCGCCGCCGGCGAGCCAGTGAACGCGACCTTGCTGCTGAGCCATTCGCACTGGGACCATATTCAGGGTTTTCCCTTCTTCGTGCCGTTTTTTGTTCCCGGCAACCGCTTCCTGGTGGTGGGGCCCCACGAGCACACCAACCGCCTCAACGACACACTGGCCGGCCAGATGCAGTACCGCTACTTCCCGATCGGCCTGGAGCAGCTTTCGGCGGATATCCGCTACCAGGAGGTTCGCGAAGAGACATTCAGCGTCGGCCCGGCAGTGATCAGCACGTACTACCTGAACCACACCATCATGGCCATCGCCTATAAGATCCAGGCCTTCGGGCATTCGGTGGTGTACTGCACCGACACCGAGCCGTTCTCGCACCAGCCGCGCGCCTGGAAGTCAAGCGACGACCGCCGGTTCCTGCACCGCCGCGATGAAGAGCTGGCGCAATTCATCCATGGCTCGGACGTGCTGATCATCGATTCGCAGTACACCGCCCACGAGTATCCGAGCAAGATCGGCTGGGGCCACGGCACACCGGACTACGGCGTGGACCTGGCGATCAGCGCCGGGGTGAGCACGCTCGTGCTGTTCCACCACGAACCGACGAGGATCGACACCGCGGTCACGGTCCTGGAGCAGCTGGCGCAGAAGCGAGCCCAGGAAGAGGCCGGCGATCTGGATGTCATCGCCGCTGCTGAGGGATTGAGCCTTACCCTCGCAGACGTCGTTACCGGTGAGCAGCCCGAGATCCACCGCGCTCTGCCGGCGTTCACACCCCGGGTGCGCATCGCGGTGGTCGGCGCGCGGGACGAGCTGATGCGCGTGGCCTGGAAGGCCCTCGCGCAAGACCACTACGAAGTGGTGGCTATGAATGCGCTGAACCCTATGAGCAGCCAGGACTTGATGGACTACGAACCGCACCTGGTGCTGATGGAGCACGGCTTCGATGGCTGGGACCCGAGCGCGCGCGCCTTCGTCGAGCGCGCCACGAAGCGCCACGTGCCGATCCTGAGCGTCGTGCCGGCGGGCGAGTACGAGCTGGCCCAGGACGCCTTCAACAGCGGCGCGTCGGACGTGCTCATGGAGCCCTTCATGCCGACGCAGCTCCGGTCGCGCGTGGATTCGTGGCTGATGCGGGCCGGCGTGGCGGTCGACCGCCGCGTGCGCGGCCGTGCGGCAGCCGCACCGTCACAGGCTGCCGGCTAACAAGCCGCTCTCAGCGGGCCGTAATCGGGTTCCGCTCGGCGAAGCAGGTGCTGCAGTAGACCGGCCGGTCGTTTCGCGGTAGGAAAGGCACCAGGGCCGGCCCGCCGCATTCGGCGCAGATCACCTCGTGCATCTCGCGGTTTTCCTGGCCGCTCCGCTGGCGGCGGCGCAACGCCCGGCACGATGGGCAGCGCTGAGGCTCGTTGAGGAGCCCTTTCTCGGCGTAAAACTCCTGCTCTCCGACGCTGAAAATGAATTCCGCGCCGCACTCACGGCAGGTGAGTGTTTTGTCGGCCAAGCTCAATCTGAGATCTGTCCTCCCCTTTGATGGGCAAAAGCCGACCGCCACTATAAAGTAAGTGGGGGGAGTTTGCAAGAGTTACCTAGGTGGCCCCTTTCAGCTCCTGAACCCAGGCTTGCACCGTCGCCGCCCGGCGGAGCCCGGGGGCGGATTCAATGACGTCGGCCAGCGCGCCGCCCACGATCACGCCGTCCGCCCGGCCCCGCAGCGCGTGGACGTGCTCGGGGCGGGAGATGCCGAAGCCGACCACCAGCGGTAGGGATGTGACGGCGCGCACACGCGCGAGGAACTCGCCGACGTCTGAGGCGAGCTGGTCGCGCGCGCCGGTGACGCCCACCAAGGACACGCAGTAGATGAAGCCGCTTGCCATCTCAGCCACGAGCCGGACACGCTCGGGAGTGCTGTTGGGGCTGAGCATGAAGATGTAGGCCAGGCCCGCCTCGGCGCAGGCGGCGCGCAGCGGCTCGGCCTCTTCAGGCGGCAGATCGGGCACGATGAGCGCGTCGGCCCCGACCTCGGCGGCGGCCCGGCAGAAGGCCGCCTCGCCGAACGCTAGCACGGGGTTGTAGTAGCTCATCAAGTTAATCGCCAGCCGGTCGCTGAGCCGGCGGGCATGGCCGGCCAGATGCAGAGCGGTGAGCGTTGTGGCGCCCTGGCTGAGGGCCTTCTCGTTGGCTCGCTGGAGAGTGAGGCCGTCGGCCATGGGATCGGAGAAGGGAATCCCGATCTCCATCCCATCGGCGCCGCCCCGGACGATGGCTTCTACCATGTACGCGCTCGACTCGGGATCAGGAAATCCGGCCGTCAAATAGGGGAACAGCGCTAAGTGCCCCGTTTGAAAGGCGCTGCTGAGCCGGCCGGGGCTTGCGCCTTTGGGCCTACCGCCCGCCAACCTTGGTCCCGTTCGCCCGCCCCACTGTGTCCACGTCCTTATCGCCCCGGCCGGACAGGTTGACCACGATCAGGGCGCTCGGGGCCTCGCGGGCTAGCGCAGGCAGGTAGGCCAGCGCATGGCTCGGTTCGAGGGCGGGCAGGATGCCTTCCAGCCGGCAGAGCTGGTTGAATGCCCGGAGAGCGTCGCCGTCCTCCACGGCCACGTAGCGCGCGCGGCCGGAGTCCTTGAGCCAGCTGTGCTCGGGACCGACGCCCGGGTAGTCGAGCCCGGCCGAGATGCTGTGCGTCTCGGCGATCTGTCCCGTCTCGTCCTGGAGAACGTAACTGCGCGCCCCGTGCAGCACGCCGGGCTTGCCCGCCACCAGGGTCGCGGCGTGATCGCCGAGCCGCAAGCCCCGGCCGGCCGCTTCGACGCCGATCAGCTGCACGCCCCTGTCCTCGACGAAGCCGTGAAACATGCCGATCGCGTTGCTGCCGCCGCCCACACACGCCAGCACGTAATCGGGCAGGCGTCCCTCGGCCTCGAGGATCTGCTGGCGGGCTTCGCGGCCAATGACGGCCTGAAACTCGCGCACCATCAGCGGATAGGGATGCGGGCCGACGGTCGATCCAAGCAGGTAGTGGCTGATGCGGACGTTGGACACCCAGTCGCGGATGGCCTCATTGACGGCGTCCTTGAGGGTCCGGCTTCCGGAGGTCACGGAGCGGACTTCGGCACCGAGCAGCTTCATGCGGTACACGTTGGGCGCCTGGCGCTCGATGTCGAGCTCGCCCATGTAAACGATGGCCTCGAGGCCGAGCATGGCGCACACGGTGGCTGTGGCCACGCCGTGCTGCCCCGCGCCGGTCTCGGCGATGATGCGGCGCTTGCCGAGCCTCTGTGCCAGCAGCGCCTGGCCTAGGGCGTTGTTGATCTTGTGCGCGCCGGTGTGGGCCAGGTCTTCGCGCTTGAGATAGACCTTCAGGCCGGTGGCCTCGCTCAGCCGGCGGGCGAAGTACAGGGGCGTCGGCCGGCCGACGTAGGTTCGCGTGAGATGGTCGAGCTCCTGATGGAAGGCGGGATCGGCCCAGGCAGCCTCGAAAGCCTGCTCCAACTCCAGGACGGCGGGCATGAGGACCTCGGGGACGAACTGGCCGCCATACGACCCGAATCGCCCGTGAGGAGCGACCTGCGTGGTCATCGTGGAGCCGAAGGGCGAAGGATGTTTCCGCTTCGTGCGGCTTGCCGGCGAGGTCCTTCGCTGCGTTCAGGATGGCAGCGGACCGCCTCGACGAAGGCCCGGATCAGCTCCGGGTCCTTGCGGCCCTCGCGCTCGACGCCCGTGCTGACGTCCACCCCCCAAGCTTGCGTCGCCGCCAGGGCGGCGGCCACATTATCCGGCCGCAGGCCTCCGGCGAGGATGTCGTCCGCCAGCAGGCCCGCCAGGCTGTCCCAGTCCGAGGCTACGCCGGTGCCGCCGTAGAACCCGGACACGTGCGAGTCGATCATGAACCGCTGGACGTTGTAGCTGGCCTTGGCCTGGGCCAGCCGGCCGGCGCTCCAGCGGCCCTCGCGGACGCGCAGGACCTTGATCGCGGGCCGGATCAGGCCGGCGGCATACGACGGGGGCTCGTCTCCGGCCAGCTGGACGAGGTCCAGCCCGCAGCGCTGGACGATGTCGTTGGCCTGTTGGATGGGCTCATCCACAAACACGGCCACGCCCTGCCAGCCGCTGAACTCAGTCCTGAGCTCGGCCACGATCCCGGCGACGATGGCCGGCTCGACATAGCGGGGGACCGGGTGGTAAAAGACGAAGCCCAGCATGTCGGCGCCTGCGCTCAGGGCGGCACGCCCGTCCTCGACGGTCTTGATGCCGCAGATCTTGATCCGGGTCAGGCAGCGACCTCCACGGCTGCCTCGAGGAAGGAACGCAGCGTGGCGCGGGGATCGCCGGCGGACATCAGCGCCTCGCCCACCAGGATGGCATCGACGCCCGCCGCGGTCACAGTCCGGACGTCCTCGGGCGAGCGGATACCGCTCTCGCTCACGAGGGTGACGCCGGCCGGCACCAGGGGCCGCAGACGTGCCGTTGTGGCCACGTCCACGGCCATGGTGCGCAGGTCGCGGTTGTTGATGCCGATGATCTGGGCGCGGGCCGTGAGGGCGCGCTCCAGCTCCTGCTCGTCGTGGACTTCGACGAGCACCGCCATGTCGAGCTCGTGGGCGAGAGCCTGGAAGTCCTCGAGCTGGCTTTGGGCGAGGGCGCCCACGATAAGCAGGATGGCGTCGGCGCCGATGGTCCGGGCCTCATAGACGTGGTACTGGTCGATGGTGAAGTCCTTGCGCAGCAGCGGCAGCTCGACTCCGGCGCGGACAGCCTGCAGATCTTCGTTTGTTCCGTCGAAGAAGCGGCTATCGGTGAGCACCGAGACGGCCCGGGCCCCTGCCCCGGCGTAGGCCGCTGCCTGCCCGGCCGGATTCACTGAGGCATTCAGGATGCCTTTCGCCGGTGATTTGCGCTTGACCTCCGCAATGACCGACAGGCCGGGCTGTCGGAGCGCGGCTCCGAATGGGCGGACGGGCGGCGCGTTTTTGATGCGCGCCCGGATCTCGCCAAGCGGCTGTTCGCGGCGGCGCGCGGCCAGCTCTTCCCGCTTATGGGCGATGATCTCGTCGAGAATCATGCCTGCCCGTCTTGCGAACGGCGAAGCCGCCGCGAAACCTCGCTGACCTGGGCCAGCTTCTCGCTCGCGCGGCCGCTGGTGATCAGGTCGAGGGCCAGATCGATCCCATCTTTGATGCTGTCCGCCAGGCCCGCGGCGTACAGGCCCGCGCCAGCGTTGAGCAGAACCACATCCCGCGCCGGGCCTGGCTCGCCGGACAAGGCCGCGCGTGCCAGCGAGAGGTTCGATTCCACCGTTCCGCCGCGGATCGCTTCCAGGCCGGCGCTGCCCAGCCCGAACTTCGACGGCTCAACCTCGTACGCGCTGACCTCTCCGCGGTCCACTTCGAAGACCTGCGTCGGCCCGCTGAGGGACATCTCGTCCAGGCCGCCGGCGCCGTGGACCACGAGCGCGCGCTTGACGCCCAGCCGGCTCAACGCCATGGCCAGCTTGGGCGCGAGCGGACCCACCGCCGCGCCCACCAGGAGATGCGTAGCGCGGGCCGGATTGGTCAGCGGGCCCAGGATGTTGAATACCGTGCGGATGCCAATCTCAGCTCTCACCGGCGCGGCGTGCTTCAGCGACGGATGAAAAGCCGGCGCAAACATGAAGCCGAAGCCGGCCTCATTGACACACGCCGCCACGTTCTCAGCCGTGAGATCGATGGCGATATCCAGTGCCCTCAGGATGTCGGCGCTGCCGCAGCCGCTGGTGATGCCTCGGTTGCCGTGCTTGGCGACGCGGCCGCCGGCGGCGGCGACAACCATGGACGAGATCGTCGAGATGTTGAAGGTGTTGCTGGCGTCACCGCCGGTGCCGACCAGGTCGGCTACGTCGCCGTCGACGTGTACGCGCGTGGAGTAATCGCGCATGACCCGCGCCAGCCCGGTGATTTCGTCCACGGTTTCGCCCTTCATGCGCAGGGCGGTGGCGAAGGCGCCGATCTGTGCGGGCGTGGCGGCGCCCTCCACGATGTCGACCATGGCGGCGGCAGCCTCAGTCTCCGTCAGCGTGCCGCCGTCCACGATCTCGACGATTGCTTCCTTGATGGCCACGTTGACGTAATTCTAGGAGCGGCGGTTCCGAACGCCTCCAAGCGATAAGGTGTAACATCGCAAGTTACTTCCTCTAAGAAAGCGCGCAACGGAGGCCGCCATGAAGTTACCCGTCAGGGTCGAAGTCAACGGCACAACGTACGAAGAGGAGGTCGATGCGCGTCAGCTTCTCGTGCATTTCCTGCGCGACGGCCTGGGGCTGACGGGGACGCACGTGGGCTGCGACACCAGCCAGTGTGGCGCCTGCACGATCTTGATGGACGGCCAGGCTGTCAAGTCCTGCACGGTCCTGGCAGTACAGGCCAACGGCTCCTCGCTGCGTACCGTCGAGGGATTGGCGCGCGACGGTGAGCTGCACCCCATCCAGAAGGGCTTCTGGGACAAGCACGGTCTCCAGTGCGGCTACTGCACGCCAGGCATGATGATGACCGCGCTGCACATCCTGCAACACAACCCAAACCCCTCCAAAGATGAGATCCGCCGCGACCTAGAAGGCGTGCTGTGCCGTTGCACCGGCTATCAGCACATCGTCGACGCCGTTCAGCAGGCTGCCGCCGAGATGCGCGGCGGCGTTCGGGCGTAAACAGGAGGTCCCCTTATGGCAATCGCCGAACCACCATCCCCCAACGCCATTCTGGGCGCCCCGGTCAAGCGCAAGGAAGACCCGCGGCTGATCAGCGGCAAGGGGCAGTACGTCGATGACCTGCGCCTCCTGGACATGCTCTATGTCACCTTCGTGCGGAGCCCGCACGGCCATGCGCGCATCAAGCGCGTCAACGTGGAGAAGGCCAGAGCCGCATCGGGCGTGATCGGTGTTTACACCGGCAAGGACACGGCGGAGAAGATCCCGTCCGTGCCTTGCGGCTGGCTGCTGCCGGACTCCGATCTGAAGATCCCGGCTCATCCGCCCATCGCCGCCGATACGGTGCGCTTCACCGGCGACATCGTGGCAGCCGTGGTCGCCCGCTCACGAGAGGGTGCGGCCGACGCGGCCTCGCTGGTTGAGGTCGAGTACGAGCCACTGCCGGCCGTCGTCGACGCCGAGGAGGCGCTCAAGCCGGACGCGCCCCAGCTCCACGCTGATGCGCCGGGCAATGTAGCCTTCCGCTGGAAGGCTGCCGTGGGCGACGTGGAGAAAGCCTTCGCCGAGTCGCCGGTGAAGGCCAGGCTGCGCATCCGCAACCAGCGGCTTATCCCCAATGCCATGGAGCCGCGCGGCATCGTGGCCAGGTTCGACCACGCCAGCGGCCAGCTGACGTACTGGACCTCGACGCAGATCCCGCACACGATCAAGCTGCTCATCGCACTGGTCATGGGCATCCCTGAGCAGAAAGTCCAGGTCATTGCCCCGGACGTGGGCGGCGGCTTCGGCAGCAAGCTGTATCTCTACGCCGAAGACCTGATCATGGTCTGGCTGGCGCAGCAGATCGACAAGCCGCTCAAGTGGATCGAGCAGAAACGCGAGAGCTATGTGGCCACGACCCACGGCCGCGACCAGATCCAGGACGCCGAGATATGCGCCACCAAGGACGGCAAGATCACCGGTTTCCGAGTCAAGGTGATGGCCAACCTTGGGGCGTATCAATCGCTGTTCGCGCCGGGCATCCCAACCATTGCTTTCGGCACGATGCTCACTGGCGCCTACAATATCCCGAACATCTCAGGCGAAGTCACTGGGGTGTTCACCAACACGACCCCCGTGGACGCCTACCGCGGCGCAGGCCGGCCCGAGGCGGCTCACCTGATCGAACGCATGGTGGACACGCTGGCCCGCGAGATCGGCAAGGACCCGGCCGATGTGCGGCGTTTGAACTTCATCCTGCCGGACCAGTATCCCTATACGACACCCACGGGCGTGCAGTACGATAGCGGCAACCCGGGGGGCGCCCTTGACGCCGCGCTGGCCAAGAGCGGTTATGCCCGCTGGCGCGAGGAGCAGAAGCGAGCGCGCGAGCAGGGGCGGCTGATCGGCGTCGGCCTGTCCAGCTATGTCGAAATCTGCGGCATGGGCCCGTCGAAGGTCATGCAGTCCACGGGCGCTCAGGCTGCACTGTGGGAGAGCGCGACGGTGCGGGTGCACGCCACGGGAAAGGTGACGGTGTATACGGGCACATCGCCTCACGGCCAGGGCCACGACACCGCCTTCGCCCAGATGGTGTCTGCCGAGCTGGGCGTGCCCTTCGACGACGTCGAAGTCATCCACGGCGACACCGGTGCCGTCCAGATGGGCGTGGGGACGTTCGGTAGCCGTAGCATGGCGGTGGGCGGCGGGGCAATCCATATGTCGCTGCGCAAGATCAAGCAGAAGGCGCTTGAGATCGCCGCCCATCAGCTCGAGGCCAATGTGGCCGACATGATCTATGAGGACGGCAAGGCCCAGGTGAGAGGCGACCCCAGCCGGGCGAAGGCGCTGGGAGAGATCGCTTTCGCGGCTTTCATGGGGAGCGGGCTTCCAGCGGGCATGGAGCCTGGGCTTGAGGCAACCAGCTTCTTCGACCCGGAGAACTTCACCTGGCCCTTCGGCACGCACGTGTGCGTCAGCGAGGTCGATCCCGAGACGGGCAAGGTCAAGCTGCTGCAGTACACGGCGGTGGATGATTGCGGCAACATCATCAATCCGCTGCTGGTCGCAGGCCAGGTCCACGGCGGCGTTGCCCAGGGCATCGGCCAGGCGCTCATGGAGCAGGCCATCTACGACCAAAACGGCGCGCTTCTGAGCGGCTCGCTCATGGACTACGCGCTGCCGACCGCGGCCGACTTGCCGGAGTTTCAAACTGATCACACTGTTACCCCGACGCCCAGCAACCCCTGGGGCGTGAAGGGCATCGGCGAAGCGGGCACGATCGCCGCGAGCGCGGCGGTCGTCAACGCGGTTGTCGACGCGTTGGCGCATCTGGGCGTGCGGCACCTGGACATGCCGCTCACGCCGGAGCGCGTCTGGGAAGCCATCGAGGCCGCAGAAAGGAGCTGAGGGCGATGTTCCCTGCTGCATTCGATTACTACGCGCCTGCATCCCTTCAGGAAGCGGTCGGACTGCTGGGCAACGGAAACAAGATCCTGGCCGGCGGGCACAGCTTGCTGCCGCTAATGAAGCTGCGGCTGGCCGAGCCACCCGCCCTGGTCGATATTGGGCGCATTCCCGGCCTGGATGGCATTCGCGACGAGGGCGACACGATCGTCATCGGCGCGCGCACGACCCACGCGGCCATCGAGCGCTCGGACCTGCTGCGCCAGAAGGTCCCGCTGCTGTGCCAGACGGCCGCCGTTATCGGCGACCTCCAGGTGCGTAGCCGGGGGACGATTGGCGGCAGCCTGGCGCATGCCGATCCGGGTGGGGACTTCCCGGCCGCCATCGCGGCCTTGGAGGCGGAGCTCACGGCCGTAGGGCCCGCGGGCTCACGGGCCATCCCCGTGCGCGATTTCTTCCAGGGGCTGATGTCGACCGCGCTCGCGGATACCGAGATCCTGACCGAGATTCGCATCAAGGCGCTCCCGCCTCGCACGGGCACGTCGTATCAGAAGTTCGCCAACCCCGCCTCGCGCTATGCGATTGTCGGCGTAGCAGCGGTCGTGACGCTCGGTAGAGACGGCACGATCGGCCAGGCGGCGATCGGTATCACCGGGCTGAGCGACCGCGCCTTCAGGGCTTCAGCGGTGGAGTCAGCGCTGGCCGGAAAACGGCCGGTCGAGTCGGACGTCGCGCCTGCGGCCGAGCAGGCCGACCACGGCCAGGACGCCCTGGGCGACATCCACGCCTCGGAGCGCTACCGGCGGCACCTGTCGCACGTGCTGACCAAGCGGGCCGTGCTGGAGGCAGCCGGCCGGGCGGGCTGAACCACCCCGCCTCGGCGAACTCGGAGAGGGCCCCCGGACTAAATCCCGAGCACCCGGGCGGCGTTGCCGCCCAGGATGGCCTCGACGTCCTCCTTCGACAGGTCGAGGGAGCGGATGCCTTCGATGAAGACCTTGACCTTGTCTTGGCCGCGGATCTCCTGGGGGTAGTCGGTGCCGAACATCAGATTGGCCACCGGGATGTTGAGCAGGGCGGCCTTGACGGCGCTCATCTCGCCGAAGTGCCCGCCGGTGTCGAAGTGCATGCGGCCGAGGTACGAGTCGAACTCGTGCTTGGGCTTCTTGCCGTGGACGGGGTCGTTCAGCAGGCCCCAGAACTCCTTGTCCTGGTAGTCGCGAATGCGGCCCACGAGCGAGGTTATGCCGCCCCCGAAGTGGGACATGATGATATTCAGCCGGGGAAACTCGTCCAGCACGCCGCCGCAGACCAGCCGCAGAACAGCGGTGACCAGCTCGAACTCGCGGCCCACGGTCCGGAACAGGTCGTAGGCCTGGAACCCCTGCGTACCTAGGGTGCCGCAGGCGAGTGTGGGGTGGACGAAGATGAACTGGCCAGCGGCCTGGCAGTGCTCGTAGAACGGGTACAGCTCCTCAGCGTCCAGGCCTTTGCCGCTGAGCGTGCTCGCTATGGCGACCCCCCGCAGGCCCAGCTCGTTCCAGGCGCGGTCCAGCTCGTCCAGGCCGGCCTTGCCGGCCAGGGGCCCGGTGTGGCCCATGCCGATGATGCGTCCCTTGAACCGCGGGATCTCACGGGCGAGCGCGTCGTTCACGGCCTTGCAGCGCTCCAGATCGCCGGGCATGCCCTCGGCGCTGGAAATGACGGCCACGTCCATGCCGGCGTAATCCATCATCGCCAGATGGCGGTTCAGGTCGGCCAGCTGGCCGTGCACGGTGTAGGAAGGGACGCCGTCGGTGTACCTAGTCACCTTGGCATCGGGGCTCGGCAGCGTGGCAAGGTTGTCCTTGACGAGCTCGGGCGGCGACCAGTGGATGTGGACGTCGATGACTCTGGAAGGCATGCGGATATCAGCTTAGACCAGGTAAACTTCGAATTCGTATGCACGACGCCGTCCGCCGCATCCTCGAGCAGATGGAGCGGAACGGCTACATCACCGACCCGGAGATCGCCACCGCCGTCTACTTGGCGATGGAGCTCAAGAAGCCGCTCCTGATCGAGGGCCAAGCGGGCGTGGGCAAGACCGAGATCGCCAAAGTCCTGGCGCACATGCTAGACGTGGACCTCATCCGGCTGCAGTGCTACGAAGGGCTGGACGTCAACACCTCGCTCTACGAGTGGAACTACCCCAAGCAGATGCTGCGCATCAAGATGGAGGAGCACGACCGGCGCAGCGTGGCCGAGAAGGAGCAGGAGATCTTCAGCGAGGAGTTCCTCCTGAAGCGGCCGCTGCTCGAAGCTATTACCCGCCAGGACCGCTCGCCGGTGCTGCTGATCGACGAGGTCGACCGGGCCGACGAGGAGTTCGAGGCGTTCCTGCTGGAGGTCCTATCGGACTTCCAGGTGAGCATTCCTGAGATTGGGACCATCAAGGCGACGCACATCCCGTATGTGGTGCTGACGTCGAACCGCACTCGTGAGCTGAGCGACGCACTGCGGCGGCGGTGCCTGTTCTTCTGGATTGACTATCCGAGCTTCGAGAAGGAAGTCCGGGTGGTCAAGGCCAAGGTGCCGGGCATCAACGAGCACCTCGCGGAGCAGATCTGCATCTTCATGCAAGGCGTGCGCTCGGTGCGGCTGGTCAAGACGCCGGGCGTGGCGGAAACGCTCGACTGGGGTTGGGCGTTGGTGTCGCTGCACCGCGACCACCTGGACGAAGAGACGGTGCGTGATACCATGGCGGCCTTCCTCAAGGACAACCGCGACGTCCAAAAGATGGCGGGCCGGCGGTTGGAGGTGCTGCTCGGCGCAGCCGGCACGAACGGCAAGAAGGCGCCGGGGGATGTGATTCCGCAACTGCGGGAGCAGCTGGCAGCTCTGGAGGCGTAGCGCGTGACGCCCGCTAAGCGGGGAACGCTGGTTGATAACCTCATCGACTTTGGCCTGCAGCTGCGCCAGCGGGGGCTGCTGGTCACGCCCTCGGAGGCTATTGACAGCCTCCGGGCGCTGCGGCGCATCGACATCGCCGACAGGGGCGAGTTCTACCTGACACTGCGCACGGTCATGACTGCGCGGGTCGACGACATTCCCATCTTCGACGAAGTGTTCTTCAGCTTCTGGCCGGCGATCCTCGAAGAGGAGGCTTGGGACGAGGGCGCCGACCAGATCGACAGCCTGCCCTCCTCACAGAGCCCGGCCGGCGAAGACACCGGCGAAGGCGGCGAGGAGCGCATCGCGCAGCAGATCGAGGCGGCCGACGAGGGCGAAGGCGAGGGCGAGGACGAGGAGGAGGTTGCCGGCTACAGCGCCGAAGAGATGCTGGCCAAGAAGGACTTTTCGATGTTCCGGGCCGACGAGCTGGAGGAGATGATTCGCGTGACCCTGCGCATGGCTCGCAAGATGGCCACGCGACTCAGCCGGCGCATGCAGCGCACCCGCCGCGGGCACCTCATCGACCCGCGCCGGACGGTCCGGCAGAACCTCAAATACGGCGCCGACATCCTCGAGCTGGCGCACAAGAAGCGGAAGATCAAGAAGACCAAGCTGGTCCTGCTGTGCGACGTCAGCGGCTCGATGGACATCTATAGCCGGTTCCTGCTGCAGTTCATCTATGCGCTCCAGAGCAACTTCGCGCGGACCGAGTCGTTCGTGTTCAGCACCCAGCTGTCGCACGTCACCGAGTACTTCAAGGACCACGACATCTACGAGGCGCTGGACGTCATCGCCAAAGAGGTCCTGGACTGGTCGGGCGGGACGCGCATCGGTCAGAGCCTGGCTACCTTCAACCAGGACTGGGCGGCCAGCATGCTCGATCAGCGAACGGTGGTGATCGTGCTTAGCGACGGGTGGGACACCGGCGACGCAGAGCTGTTGGAGCGCGAGATGTCGGAGCTGCAGCGGCGAGCCGGCCGCGTGATCTGGCTCAACCCGCTGATGTCCAATCCCGGCTATCAGCCGCTGTGCCGGGGCATGCGGACCGCGCTGCCGTACATCGAGGTCTTCGCGCCTGCTCACAACCTGGCCAGCCTCATGGAGCTTGAGGAGCATCTGGTAGCCTGACCTCATTGCGAGCGTAACGAGCATGCGACGAGCCTCATGGGATGGCGATGGTCGCGCTGCGAGGTATCTACATGCTGGATGCTGAGCTGGCCGGCCAGCGCACGGCCCAGCTCACCACCGACGATTTCGCTGCCGTCTACGAGGCGCACGTGGGGCGCATCTATGGCTTCGTCTTCAGCCAGGTCGGCAATCGAGAAGAGGCCGAGGACATCACCTCGCAGATCTTCCTGAAGGTTTACAACAGCCTGTCGCGGTTCGAGGGGCGGGGCAGTCTGGAAGGCTGGCTGTTCCAGATCGCGCGAGTGACCGTAAATGACCACTGGCGTGAGAAATACCGGCTGCCTTCCGTGCCCTTGCCGGATGGGCTGGATATCGTCGAGAACGAAGTGCCGCCCGATTTCAACCGCGGCAGCCGGGATGCTCGCGTGCAGCAGATCCTGGAGGCGCTGCCGCCAAACTACCGCGACGTGCTCCAGTACCGCTTTCTCAAGCGCTGCACCGTGAGGGAAACGGCTGCTGCTCTGCAACTGACTGAAACGAACGTCAAAGTGCTGCAGTTCCGGGCCTTGCGCAAAGCGGCGCAGCTGGGGCGGGAGCTGGCCTGGTGACGCCAGAAGAGCAGCCCACGCCGGAGCAGGCCGAAGCCCTCAACGAGTACATCGAGGCGCTGCTCGAGGGCAAGAAGCCGGCCCGCCCACCGGGTGTCTCGGGCGAACACGCGGATGCGCTCCGCATGTCGGCGCTGTTGGCCAGCGTCGGCTCGCCACGGGCTCAGCCCTCAGCCTCGTTCGTGGACCAGCTGCGAAGCAAGCTCATCGCGCAGCAGCCTCGGTCGTGGCTCCACGCACGGCTGGGGCGGCGGGGCCTGCTCGGAGGACTAGCGGGCGCGTTCGCGGCCATCGCCGCGGCGCTGGCCGGTGCCCAAGCCGTGCGGCTGCGAGCGGAGCCGGTGCCCGCCGGCTGGATGCCGGTGGCCCGCGCGGCCGAGCTGCCGCCAGGCAGCGTCAAGCGTTTCATGGCCGGCGACATCCAGGGGCACGTCATGAACATCGGGGGCAAGATCTGGGCCCTCTCGGCGATCTGCACGGACATGCCGTGCCTGCTCGACTGGCGGCCGCAGGGGCAGATCTTCCAGTGCACCTGCCACGATGGCGGCCGCTTCGGTCTCGACGGCCAGCAGCTGCGACCGGACGAATACGCGCAGAGACTGCCGCCGCTGCCCAAGATCCCGGTCCAGCAGCGGAACGGGACCATTTACGTCGTAAGCGGGCCCACCGCATAACGCCGGCCCTTGGGCCTGCGTAATCTTGTTGCTGAGCTTGTTCAAGGCGCTTGCCCTGATCGGCGCGCTCGCCGCGCTGCTGCCCAGGGTCGTGCTGGCTGAGCCGGGCCAGGCGCCGCGACCCTATGTCGTGGCCATTGCTCCCGGACATGGTGGCACCGACCCTGGGGCAATCTTTCCGCCTAACGCCAGCCGTCCCCTGGTCATGGAAAAGGACCTGACGCTGCCGATTGCCCTCAAGCTGCGCGACCGGCTCCAGACACAGGCGGTGCAGGTGGTGTTGACCCGCACCGATGACCGGACCACCACGGCCGAGCAGCGCGCCCGGCTGGCCGAACGTGCCGGCGCGAATGTGTTCGTGGCCATCCACGTGAACAGCTTCTACCCGGACGCGTCGGTGCGCGGGGTAGAAGCTCAATGGCTGTCCGATCCCGATCTGGCGGACAACATCGCCGGCGGCCTGGCCTCCGCGCTCCGAAGCTTCGACGAGACGGTCCGGACGACTAAGGACCGTGAAGAGGACAACATCCTGTCGATGCCAGGCGTGATCGTCGAGGCGGGTTACCTGTCGAACGCGGCCGATCGCGAGCTGCTCCAGACGGCAGCCTTCCAGGACGCCATCGCCGAAGGCGTCTATCAGGGGATTCTCAAGTATGCGCCGCAGATCCCGGATCTCAAGGCACAGCTGGAGGCCTCTCGCGCAGCCGCTCCGGCGCCGGGACTGGTGCCGAAGCCCCTGCCCAAAGCGGCGACGCCAGGCTGGGTGGGCGCAGCGGCGATCGGCGGCGCGCTCGGCCTGGCCCTCCTGGCTGCCCGCCGCACCCGTCGCCGCAGGCGGCCCTCGCGTTATACGGTCGTGAGGATCCGGTGAGGAGCCTATGCATGCTGGCGCTGCTCGCGCTCGCGGTCTCAGGCTGCAGCGGAGCAAGCTCGGCGTCGGCGGCGGTTCTCGATACCGAGGCCGCCACGCCCGCCCCGGAGGCCTCGCTCGCTCCGGCAGCGACCGAGCTCCCGGCTGCCTCGGCTGCGCCCTCGGCCGGCGCCCCGCTGGCGGCCAGCCCTTCCCCGGGGGTGCCCCTCCCGACTCCGGCGCCCGGGGCGGTGACGACGGTGCCCATCCTGATGTACCACTACATCCGCGAGCTGCCGCCCAACACCACCGACAAGCTCGGCTACGGCCTCTCCATTGCGCCGCGGCTGTTCGAGGAGGAGCTGGCCTACCTGGCCGGCGCGGGCTACCACAGTGTGTCTATGGATGAGCTGGTCAGCCACATGACCAAGGGCACCCCGCTCCCGCCCAAGCCCGTCGTGCTGACGTTCGACGACGGCTACGCCGACTTCTACACCACCGCGTGGCCGCTGCTGAAAAAGTACAAGCTCGGCGCGACGGCATACCTGGTGGTCAATTTCCTGGGCAAGCCGGGCTACATGACCTGGCAGCAGGCGCAAGAGCTGCGTGACGGCGGCATCGAGATCGGCGCGCACACGCTCGATCACGTCGATCTCGCCATCCAGAACCCTGCTCAGGCGCGGCGGCAAATCGTCGAGAGCCGGCGGACGCTGCAGCAGCGGCTCAACGCGCCGGTAAACACCTTCGCATATCCGGCAGGGAAGTTCACGCCGGCCACGGTCAAACTGGTGGGCGAGGCGGGGTTCAGCTCGGCCGTGACGACCAACCCCGGCCAGCGCCATACCACGGCCAACCTGCTGACGCTGACGCGGGTGCGGGTGCCCGGCGGCATCAGCCTCCCGGCTTACATCAAGAACCTGGGCGGCTAGCTCAGATGGACGCCAGCGCCTGGCGTGCCGGCAGAAGCGAGGGATCGACCTCCGCCGCCAGGCTGTAGTCGGCCCGGGCCCGATCCTTGTTGCCCAAGCCGCGGTACGCGTTCCCGCGCTCGAGCAGCGCCTCCGCATTGAACGGATCAGTTGCCAGGGGAATGGCGACCACGTCCAGCGCGCGCTGGTACTCCCCGAGCCGGTTGTAGACGGCGGCGGGCCAGATGGTGTACCACAGCGTCCGGCCGGTGAGCTGGAGCTTGCGGGCGCGCTCCCAGGCATCTTTAGCCTCGGCCAGCTGGCCCGCCCGATAGAGGTCGCTGCCCAGGTTCATCCAGGCGAAGCCGTCGTCCGGCCGGCCGGCCACAGCCTGGCGCGCGTCCGCCAGGGCGTGGGCCTGGTTCTGCTCGGGATCGAAGTCGCGCCCCAAAACGGCCTGCACGAGGGAGCGCTGCTCCGGCCGGTAGACCGGCATGAAAGCGTAGTTGTGACGCTTCCAGAGTTCCTGGTACTGGGCGTAGCCGATGCGATTGGCGGCCCCGAAGTAGGAGTCGCCGAAGATGATGACACCGGCGCCGTCGTCGAAGCCGCGGGCGACGCGGAAGTGGCCGTAGTCGTCCTGCAGGCTGAGCTGGTCCTCGACGACGACGGGGATGCCGTTGCTGATGAGGGCCTTCAGCTCGGCCAAAGTGCCGCCGATGAGCGGCTGGCCCTGGAGGCCGAACTGGGACAGGTAAGCGGCGATCTGGTCCATGCGGACGCTGAAGTTCTTGGGGTGCGGACGCAGCACGGGCGCGATCTCGGTCTGGCGTTTGGAGAAGCCGTAGTAGCTGAGGACCATCTCGGCAGTTACGGGGGCGCAGTTGTTCCACGTCTCGAATTCGTGCTGCATGGGCTGCAGCAGCGCCCTACTGGCGGTGGGGGAAAGGGTTGTAGTCGTCGCCTCGGGCGAAGCTGGCGCCGAGGCGGGGGCATTCCGTGCCGGCTGGCTCGAGGCGCTCCCGGCAGCGCTCGCGCTGGGGCGGGCTGACTGCGCTCCGGCGGACGGTACGGACGCGGCCTGGCCGCTCGCGGAGGCCTGGGGCGCCCCCTGGGCTGCTGCTGCCGCCTGATCGCCGGTTGGAGCCGGCGCCGAGTCGGGCCCGCCCGCGCTTACCAGTTCGGGCGCCGGCGACGGGCCAGGGTTGCCGGTCAGCGGGACGGGCGCTTGCGGTGGAGCGACGCGCGGGGCCAACGTATCCTGCTGAGGATTGATCCGGCCGCAGCCGGCGACGAGAACGAGCATGCCGGCAAGAGCGGTAATCCGGCGCATACGGCGCATTCTAGCGAGCACTAGGTGGCACGTCTTGTGCTCACTACCTGGCGCTAATTCCGAAGGAATCAGGGAGGCGCACAGTGAACAAAGCCGTGACCGGCGTTTTCGCCGACAGCGTATCGGCGTCGCGCGCCATCAACGATCTGAAAGCCTCTGGCTTCGGCGGTGAGACCATCAGCCAGGTGCTGCGCGAGGATCTTCCTCGCGGGCAGCGCATGTACGGCCCGCGCATCCTGCCCGCGCTGGAGCCGCTCAAGGGCCTCATCATCGGCGCCATCGTGGGCGCCATCCTGGGCGGCCTGGCGAACTGGGTCTGGGGTATCGCCCTGACCTGGCCGAGCCTCGGCCTGACGGATCCGCTGCTGGCGACCATGGTGACCCTCGCGGTCGTCGGGGCCCTGGCCGGCTTGATCGAAGGGCTGTTCGCTATGGGGCCGCTGGCGCGGGCTCGCGGCGCCCTCATGCTGCGGCATCGCGGCGACGCCCTGGTCACCGTCCACACCGACGAGTCGCATGCCGGCCGGGCCGCCGAGATCATGCGGGCCGCCGGGGCATTCGAGGTGCGCCGCGGCGCTAGCTCCGTACCCGACGAGTTCCGCACGTCCGAAACGGTGGCGCCGGAGACCTACGGGGAACCGCCCGTCATCCAGCGTGAGCCGGTGGGCTCACCGGAAGCGGAAGCGGAGAAGCGCGGCGGGACCGTCGGCTAGTCGCTAGGCCTTACCGGCGAACTGGGCGTTGTAGTGGCCCAGCAGCTCGAGTAGGGTCGTGCCCATAATCTCGTAGTTCCCGAAGCGTTTCTGGGGGCCGATGCCGAAGATGAACTGGCCCTTGACGTAGCCGTCCTTTTCGGTTTCCTGCTCGAGCCAGATGAAATCCTGCGCCATGACGTCGTCCGGAACGAACCCGCGCCAGCCCTGGTAAAGACCGGTCTCAGTGAGCAGGAAGCCCTTGTCCGGCCCGCGGATATTGAACTTGGCCAGCTCGTCGTGAATGAGACGGTAGCGCAGTGCGTAGTACATGGCGTCGTCCGTGCGAAGGGTCTTCGCCTCCGGCTTACCGTAGGCGTGGACGCCGAAATACTTGGCGGCGGTGATGGGCTTGGCGAAGTACTTGGGATAGTCGCTCGGCTCCAGTGCGCCAGACGCGTCATTGCCGGCTACCGCGTCGATGCCGTAGGTGCCCTGCAGCGTTTCGATAAAGCCGAGCTGAAAGTCGGCGTGGCAGGGCAGCTCGCCGGGCTTCTTGCCATCGGTCTGCTCGTTGTCGCTGACCCAGGCGTCGACGACACCCTTGAGCGGCACGGCGCTGCGGGCGACGGTCTGGGCGAAGGCGATGCCCTTGGCGCGGGGATTTTCCTGCGGGTTGCTGCAGTTCGGCAGGCTGGGGTCGCCGTCGGGCACGAAATGGCGTCCGACCACCAGGGCCTTCGGAAAGGCGGTCCGCAGCGCGGCGACGCTGCGGATGTCGGGGTCCTGCAGCAGGATCATGGCCGGCCGCATGGTGACCAGCACGTTCAGCGGCAGGCCGCTGGTGTACACGCCGACGCCCAGTTTGTTGTTGGTGATGACCGGCCCCGGAATGGGGCTCGGAGTGGGTGGCACCGGCGTCGCCGTCGGAGCTACCGGCGGCTTGGTCGGCTCGATGGTGGGTGTGACCACCACGGTCGGCTGGGGTGTCGGTGTGATGGTGGGCGCGGCCGGGGTGACCGTTGACGGCGCTGGTGTAAGCGAGACCGGCGGCGTGGGAGTGGGTGACGGGGCGGCGGCCCGCCGGAGCTGGCGCTCGACGAAGAGGTGGACGCCCACCACGAGCAGGATGAGCACGATGCCGGGCAAGGCAAAAGGCAAAGCGCGGCGAAGGAGATTCACGGAGGAGGAACCACAGGTATACTACTTTGAGTTTTCGGGCCGGCCGCTTTGACCGGCTCCAAAACACCCGTCGGCGGATAGTTCGGAGGCAAACACCGTGGGTCAGCTGGGTGCCATGCTGCGCACGGCGCGAGAAGAAAAGGGCGTCTCCTTGGCGCAGGCCGAAGCCGCCACCATGATCCGGCGCGCGTACCTTCAAGCCCTGGAGGACGACGAACACGGCGCACTCCCCGGGGCCGTCTACGTTAAGGGCTTCCTGCGCAACTACGCCTCATACCTGGGCCTCGACCCCGCGCACGTCCTGAGCATCTACCACCGCGAGTACCCGGACCAGTCGCAGGAGGTGGTCGCTCCGTCGACCATCAGGCCGCGCGGCACCAGTCAGCTGGTGACGGGCGGAACGGTGGCCACTCTGCTGCTAGTGGTCGTGGTGGCTATCTTCTCGACGTACATCTACCGCCAGGTGCAGTCCTTCCGGGCTGCCGAACCGCCATCACAGGCGCTGGTGCCCACGCCGACCCCGATTCCGCCTACCGTTACTCCGGCGCCGACCCAGTCGGCAGCGCCGGCCGCGGCCACGCCCCTGCCGTCCCCCACCGTCTCCCCATCCGGGGCCGAAGTGACGGCCAGAGTGCTCCAGGATGCATGGCTCCAGGTCGAGGTGGACGGCCAGCGAAAGTTCGAGGGCATTCTCAAGGCCGGCCAAACGCAGACCTGGCAGGGCAAGGACGACGTCTTCGTGTGGGTGGGCAATGCCGGCGGCGTGAGCATCGTCTTCAATGGCCAGGAATTGGGCACGATGGGCGCTGTTGGGCAAGTCGTGAAAAAGGACTTCAAGAAGGCGGCCTGATCCATGCCCGGTGATTTCTCCTTCGACGTCGTCTCCCAGTTCGACCGCCAGGAGCTGCTCAACGCGGTGGACCAGACCAAGCGCGAGCTCGCCACGCGCTACGACTTCAAGGGCACGAAGGCGGCAATCGAGCTGGAGAAGGATTCGTTGGAGCTCACCGGCGAGAGCGAGTTTCAGCTCAAGGCGGTGAAGGACGTGCTGGAGACGAAAGCGATCCGGCGCAATCTGTCGCTCAAGATCTTCGAGTACGGCAAGCCGGAGCCCGCCGCCGGGAGCACCTACCGGCAGAAGGTGGCGCTCAAGGCGGGCATCAACGAGGACCTGGCGCGCAAGATCACCAGGCTCGTGCGTGACAAGCTGCCCAAGGTCAAGACACAAATCCAGGGCGATGCCATCCGCGTGTCAAGCAAGAGCAAGGACGAGCTCCAGGCGGTCATACGGCTGCTGAAGGAGCAGGATTACCCCATCCCGCTGCAGTTCATCAACTACCGCTAACTGCCGTTCGACGTCACCGCGCGACTGCTAACATCAGCGGGTTGAGCGCACTTTGGGTCAAGTGCACCCGCTGTGGCGAGCTGCTGTACCAGCGGGAGCTGGCCCGCAACCTCCAGGTGTGCCACAAGTGTCAGTACCATTTCCGGCTCCGCGCCCGGGAGCGGATCGAACTGTTTGCCGATAGTGGTACGTTCCGGGAGCTCGACCCCGACATGCGCTCGGCAGACCCGCTGGAGTTCGTATCGCGCGGCAAACGCTATCCCGACCGGCTGGCCGAGGCGCGCGAGAGCGCCGACCTGCCGGAGGCCGTGATCTACGGCACGGCGAGGCTCGAGGGCCAGCCCATCGTCTTGGCGGTCATGGATCCCGCCTTTCTGGGCGCCAGCATGGGCAGCGTGGTCGGCGAGAAGATCGCGCGCAGCTTCGAGCGAGCCCTGGCGGAGCGGTCGGCGCTGGTGATCTTCGCCGCCTCAGGCGGCGCGCGCATGCACGAAGGCCTGTTCTCGCTGATGCAGATGGCAAAGACGAACGCGGCCGCGGCCCGCCTGGCCGAGGCCGGGCTGCCATTCATCTGCGTGTGCACCGACCCGACCTACGCCGGTGTGACGGCCAGCTTCGTGTCGATCGCCGACGTCATCATTGGCGAGCCTGGCGCGGCAATCGGCTTTGCCGGGCCGCGAGTTATCGAGCAGACGACCAAGCACAAGGTGGGCGCCGACGAGCGCGACAGCCGGTTCATGCTGCAGCACGGGATGCTCGACATGGAGGTCCCGCGGCCCGAGCTGCGGCAGGTGATCGGCCGGCTGGTGGGGCTGCTCACCAAAGCGCCCGCCGTCGCCGCCCCGCCGGCTCCTGCCCCGGCGGCTGAGCCGCCCGAGCTCAAGCCTGCCAAGCCGCTGCCGTTCGAGCGTGGCATCGGCGACATTGAGCACCGGCTGGCCGATGCGCGTAAGCACGCCGCGCGAGGCGACCAAGGCGCCGCGGCGCGGGCCGAGCAGTTGGAAGGCCAGCGCCAGGCTCTGCTGGCCCAGGCCTACGGCGCTCTGCGGGCCTGGGATCGGGTCCAGGTGGCTCGCCATCCCAACCGCCCGCACCTGGACGACGTTATCGCCGGCGCGTTCAGCGAATTCGTCGAGCTCCACGGGGATCGGCGCTTCGGTGACGATCCGGCTATCGTGGGCGGCCCGGCCCGCCTGGCGGGCAGGCCGGTGATGATCATCGGCCACCAGAAGGGCCGGGACACGCGTGACAATGTCAAACGGAACTTCGGCATGGCCCACCCTGAGGGCTACCGCAAGGCCCAGCGGCTGATGAAGCTGGCCGAGCGCTTTGGCTTGCCGGTCGTGTGCTTCCCCGACACGCCCGGCGCCTCACCGGTGATGGACGACGAGTCGCGCGGCCAGGCCGAAGCCATCGCCAGCAACATCCTGTGCATGCTCAACCTGCGCGTGCCGGTGGTGGTCACGATCCTGGGTGAAGGCGGCAGCGGCGGCGCGCTGGCAATCGGCGTGGGCGACCGGGTGCTCATGCTGGAACACGCCGTGTACTCGGTGGCCTCGCCGGAGGGCTGCGCGGCGATCATCTGGCGGGACTCGTCCTACGCCGCCGAGGCGGCCGAGGCGATGCGCATTACCGCGCCCGAGCTCCGCCAGCTCGAGCTGATCGACTGCATCGTGCCGGAGCCCCTGGGCGGCGCGCATCGGGACTACGCGACCACGTGCGCGAACATTGCCCAGGCCCTGGAACTGCAGCTCGCCGAGCTGGACAAGCTGGCTCCGGACGCGCTCGTGACCTCCCGGCGGGAGAAGTACCGGCGTATGGGCAGCTTTGAGGAGCCGGCCGCCGAGCCGGCTCGGATCAGTGAAGCAGTGGCGCCTTTTCCAGCGTCCCCTTAGGTCAGAGCTTTCGGCGGCGATCGATGGCAGTCTGCTGGCAGAGCAGCCACTGATCTTCGCTCATGAGCGCCGTCGTATGTGCAGTGACGACCACCAGCTGGTTGTCTTCAAGCCTGCGCCACAGACCCTGGAAGGCCTCCCGCAGGAAATCCACCGTGGTCGATTCGGCCGGCAATTGAGCGAGCTGCCGCTGAAGCTTGTTAATGGCGTCGAACAGAACCTCTTTAGGTTCGTAGTTCTTGCGATAAGCCCACACAGGGTCGGCCATCATCAGCGGGGATCCGGCGTCAGCCACCGCCACCCATTATGGCAATCACCTAGGCATATTGGGCGCGGGTAGCGGATAATTGCCGCCGACGAAGACAAGGGGGAAGGGATGGCGGTAAGCACCACCTCGCGCGGCCTCGATTTGATGAAGCTGATCGGGCTGCGCGATGAGTTCGGCACGATATTCAAGAAGGGCGACGTCATCTACACGGCCGGACAGCCGGCGGAGCAGTTCTACGTGCTCATGCGCGGTCGCGTCCAGCTCGATTACCCGAACCTCGGCAGCGAGACGGTCGGCCCGGGCGACGTCTTTGGCGAGGTGGAAGTCTTTGCCGGGAAGCCCCGGAGCGGCCAGGCCAGTGCGCTGGACGACTGCCAGGCGCTGGCCTTCACCAGCGAAACAGCGGTGACGCTGGCTGAATCGACGCCGTCTTTCGCGCTGGTGGTCATCCGCCAGATCAGCCAGCGGCTGGCTCACGTCGAGTCACTTCTGGCCAGTGGCGGCGCCAAGGCGGCCAGCGCGCCGGCAGCGACGGCCGAAGCGCCGCAGGCCGAAGAGCCCAAGCCGCCGGCCGGGCCCGTTGGGCCCGGTGGCCAGGTTGGGCCGGTGACGGCCGTGGACTACGCCGACAAGATGTGGAAGAAGGACGTGAAGTGCCCCAACTGCCGCACGACCTTCCACGCCTGGAACATCCGCTCGGCGGCCGTGGTGGCCGGGAACCGCGAGTCGGATTACCGCATCGTCTATGACGGACCGGACCCGAACTGGTACCGTGTATGGGTTTGTCCCAACTGCCAGCTGGCGGCCTACGACGAGGACTTCGCGGCCATGACGTCCGTTCAACTGGCCCGAGCCAAGCCCGGCCTCGATGAGGCCAAGAAGGCCGATCCGACGACCTATGACTTCACCTATTACCGCGACGACAACCTGGCGCTGCGCAGCTACCAGCTGGCGATCCCGTTCTACGATGGGGCCAAGGGCGGCAATGAGAAGTGCGCCGGCCTGTACCATCGCATGGCCTGGATCGAGCGCGGACGCGGCAACGGCGAGCAAGAAAAGCTCTGGCTCGCCAAGGCGGCGGAGTATTACGAGAAGGCGTTCAGCAGCAGCGACGCAGCGAAGCAGGGCGTGCTGTGGGCGTATCTCATCGGCGACCTGAGTATTCGGCTGGGGGACTACGAGAAGGCGGTGAAGTGGTTCACTACAGCGGCGGCTCAGCCGGACTTCAAGGCGCAGTCCGGGCTGGAGCGGCAGACGCGCGACCGCTGGGCCGAAGCCAACGAGCTGCTCAGGCAGTCTAAGGCGAGCTGACCAGGGCGGGTGAGCTCACCCGCCACAAAGACCGGCCCTTCTCGACCTCCTCGACAAGCCTGCCTTCGACGCGCAGAGCCTCGAGGTGAGCCAGCGTCTCGAACAGCGCGAGGCGCCTCTCGAACAGCGCCTCGGGCCGCGAGAACACAGCCCGGGACACCTGCCAGGCCGACACGGCCGCGGCGCCGATTGCTTCCAGGCAGCGTTCGCGCCGCTTCTCGTGGTGCGCCAGCAGCTCCGCGACGCGCTTCCCCGGATGGCCGAAGGAATCCCCGTGCGCCGGCAGCGTCTGCTCGATATCCAGCGTGGCCACTTTGCGCATCGAGGCCTCGAAATCGTGTAGTGGGTCGGGTGTGGACTGCGGATGCTTGCTCACGTTGGGCGAGATCTTGGCCAGCAGATGGTCGCCCGAGAACAGCAGTTTGCGCTCGGCGTCGTGGATTACGACGTGCCCGGCCGAATGGCCGGGCGTCCACAGCAGCTCCCAGCGCGTATCGCCGAAGCACAACCGCTCGCCATCCATGACCTCCGTGTCCGGCCGGTGCAGCGCCACGTAGGAGCGCCAGTGCAGTGACGCTTCGCTGAGGTCCAGGACCTGGTCCTCGGGCGTGCCGTGGCGGGCCAGGAACGCCCGCAGGTCGGCCAGAATGCGGTCCACGTCGACGTAGCGCGCGGGCACGATGGCCGCCTCGTCGCGGTGCATGATCAGGTTGCCGCCCGACGCCTCGCGGATGCGCCCGGACAGCCCGATGTGGTCCGGGTGGCTGTGGGTGACGACGATCTGCCGGATGTGCCTGAAGTCGTGGCCGAGGTGCTTCAGGTAGCCGGCGAAGATGTCGTACGCACCCTGGATGTTCATGCCGCAGTCAATCAGGCCGAGCTCGTCGTGGTCGCGAATCAGGTACACGTTGACGATGGGCAACCGCGGGAAGGGCAGGGGCATCTCCAGCCGGAAGACGTTCGGGACGACCTCTTCGATGTTTTTCACGGCAGCCACTCGCCCACAGCGCGGTTGAACTCCGCGGGATTGTCCAGCATCACGGTGTGGCCGGCGTTGGGCACAACCACCAGCTCGGCCTCCGGCAGCATCCGGACCATCCTCTCAGCCACCTCTGCTGGGAGGACGTCCGAGTCTCCGCCGCGGATGATCAGCGTCGGGCAGCGGACGGCGCGCAGGCAGGCCCATAGGTCGGCCCCGGGCCCGCCGCCGCCGCTCACAAAGCGCTCGCGCAGCTTGGGGTCCTGTTTGAGCTGGTACGAGCCGTCGGGCAGCTGCCGGAAGGCGTGCTGGAGTGACGCCTGGACAAGCTCCTCCGGGCGGCGCGGGTTCGCCAGGCGAATGTAGGCTAGGGCCTCCTTGCGCGTGGGGAATGACGCCCGCGCCTGGCTCATGGCTCGGGCCATCCGCTCGCGTCCGCGCGGGTCGCTCTCCGGCCCCCGATCGACCAGCACGAGCCGCTCCGCCAGATCCGGCCGGCGGGAGACGGCGATCATCGACGCGGCCGCGCCCATGGAGAAGCCAATCAGCGTGAGGCGGGCCAGGCCCAGCGCGTCGCAGACCGCCAGCACGTCGTCCGCGTTGTGGCGGTCGCCGTAGTCGTCAGCGCGGTCGCTCTCGCCGTGGCCACGCGCATCCAGGGCGTAGGCGTGGTAACGGCCCGCTACGGTCTCGGCGAAGGGATCCCAGATGTGCGCCTGGTTGCCGAAGCCGTGCAGCAGCAGCATTGGCGGGCTCTGCTCGAAGCCCCATTCGAGGTAGTGGAAGCGCAGGCCGTTGGCCTGCACGAAGCCGTCGCGCGGCACGGCTAGCGCCGGCCCTGCGAGTTCGTGCGGCCCGATTGCTGGGTGGGAGGTTCTTCCTTGTCGGGGTAGGTCACCTCATCGATTTTCCAGGAGTCGCCAACCTTGACCAGCCTATAGACGTTGCGGTCGCGACTCGAGTAGGTGTTGCCGTCGGCGTCGGTCTCTTCCCAGGTTTCCCAGGTTTCGGCCTCGGCGCTGGCCGAGTCGATCTTGATGTCGCCCCATTCGAGCTTCAACAGACGGATGCCGACGGCCCCTTCCTGCTCGAGAATCTCATTCGTGCGGGCCATGTAGGCGAAATCGCGCGCGGTGTGGGTGTCCTGCATGAGCGTGGGATCGTGGGCGGCGAACGCGTCTTCCTGCTCGTGATTGGAGCGCTCGATGACGGATTTGATCTGGGCAACATCGCCGCCGGCGCCGCAGGCGGCCAGGACGACGAGGGCCCCCAGCAGCAGCGCTACCACGCGGGCCATGGCGAATCTAGAGGGCAGTATATCCCCGCCAGACAACGAAACAAGCCGACATTTGCCGGCGACTCGGTGCCATGCCTCTTGACCGCCGGACTCGGTTCCGTATAATGATCCCCATACCACGCTAGCAAGATCATTTACGGAGGAACTGGTCATGTGGACTAAGCCCGCTCTGGCTCGCGCGCTGCGACAGCAGAGCCTTGCCCATCGACGCCGGAATTTCACGTTCACGCCAGCTCCCCTGCCGGTCGATATGGATCGCAAGGTGCCGGCCGAGCCCGCTTCGGGCGAGGCGCCCGAGCGTGGCCAGACGATCAAGACCCAAGTGGTGTTGTCGGACTAGGCGAGCGCGTTACCTGGCGGCTTGCTGCGCCGCCGCCTAGACACCGAGGTACTGGTGCTTTACCTGCTCGTTCTGGCGGAGCTCCTCGGGCGAGGACTCGTACACGATGTGGCCCTTGTTGAGCACGTAGCAGCGGTCGGCGACTGACAGCCCGAGCGCCAGGTTCTGCTCGACCAGCAAGACCGACAGGCCTTCGCCCTTAACCTCCTTGATGATCCGCCCGATCTCGCGCACGATCAGCGGCGCGAGGCCCTCCGATGGCTCGTCCATGAGCATCAGCGCCGGATTCATGAGCAGCGCCCGGGCTATGGCCAGCATCTGCTGCTCCCCGCCGCTGAGCTGGTCACCCCGGTTCTTCTGGCGCTCCTTAAGGCGCGGAAACACCTGGTAGACCTTGTTCAGGTCCCACGGCCCGCCCCGCTTATGCGCGAACAGCAGGTTCTCCTGGACGCTCAGATCGGGGAAGATGCGGCGGCCCTGCGGCACCAGGCCGATGCCGAGCCCGGCGATCTTGTAGGGCGGCAGGCCCGTGGTGTCGGTGCCGTTGAAGACAATGTGCCCGGCTCGTGGTCTGTTGAAGCCGATGATGGACCGGATGGTCGTGGTCTTGCCGGCGCCGTTGCGGCCAACCAGGCACACCAGCTCGCCGTCATTGACGTTCAGCGAGACGCCCTGGAGGATGTGGCTGTCGCCGTAATAGGTGTGGATGTCCTCGACTTGAAGCATCGCGCGGCTAAGAATACACTGCGGCCGCCCGCTCCTTCGCGAGCTGCTCGAAATGCCGCAAGGCTTGCGGATCCGTCGTGGCGCCGACGTTGGCCGCCTTCTCCAGCGGGACGCCCTGAAACAGCTTCTTGACCGGCACTTCCATTTTCTTGCCGCTGAGCGTGCGCGGGATGGCCGGCACCGCGATCACCTCGTCCGGCACGTGCCGGGGCGAGAGCGAAGTCCGCAGCGTCTCCTTGATCCTGCTCTCGAGCGCGCCGTCCAGCGAGTGCGAGTCGGCGAGGACGACGAACAGCGGCATGTAGTAGCCGCCATCCGGCTTCTCGACACCCACAATCAGGCTGTCGGCGATTTCAGGCAGGTTCTCGACGGCCGCGTAGATCTCGCTCGAGCCCAGGCGCACGCCCTGGCGGTTGAGCGTGGAGTCGGAGCGGCCCTCGATGACGCATCCACCGCGCTTGTTGATGCGGATCCAATCGCCATGGCGCCACACACCAGGGTACAGATCGAAGTAGCTCTCGCGGTAGCGCCGGCCCTCGGGATCGTTCCAGAAGAACACCGGCATCGACGGCATCGGCGAGGTGATGACCAGCTCGCCCTGCCGATCGAGCAGCGGCCGGCCGCGCTCGTCGAAGGACTGGACGTTGCAGCCCAGGCAGCGCGTCTGGATTTCGCCGGCGTAGACCGGCAGGAGTGGACAGCCGCCGACGAAGGCGCTGACCACGTCCGTCCCGCCGCTGAGCGAATTGAGCCACACGTCCGGCTTGACCTGCTCGTAGACCCAGGCGAAGCCCTCAACCGGCAGCGGCGAGCCGGTGGAGCCGATCATCTGCACGCTGCTGAGGTCGAAGCGCTTGCCCGGCTCGATTCCGGCCTTCATGCAGGCGGTGATGAGCGCGGCGCTGATGCCGAAGGTGGTGATTCCGGCTTCCTCGGCGAACTTCCAGAGGGTATTCAGGTCCGGATAGCCCGGGTTGCCGTCGTAGATCACCGTGGTCGCGCCGAGCATGAGGCCGCCGATGATCAGGTTCCACATCATCCAGCCGGTGGACGTGTGCCAGAACAGCTTGTCGCCGGGCTTGAGGTTGGTGTGCAGGGCCAGCTTCTTGATGTGCTCCATGACCACGCCGCCGTGGCCGTGGACAAGGCCCTTGGGCAGGCCGGTCGTGCCGGACGAGTACAGCACCCACAGCGGGTGCTCGAACGGTACCGGCGTGAAGGCCAGCTCCAGCGGATTCTTAATAGCCATGAGGTCCGCCCAGGCGACGGTTCGACGGTCGTCGAAGCTCGACCCGGGTTCGAGGTAGGGCAGGAAGACAACATGCTCGACACTAGGCAGCAGCTTCAACAGCTCACGCAGCGTCTCGCGGCGGTCGAACGGCTTGCCGCCGTAGGTGTAGCCGTCGACCGCGAACAGCACGCGCGGCTCGATCTGAGCGAAGCGGTCGACGACGGCTGCGTTGCCGAAATCGGGCGAGCAGCTCGAGAAGACGGCGCCGAGGCTCGCGCTGGCCAGGAAGGTGGCGATGGTCTCGGGAATGTTCGGCATGTAGGCCGCCACTCGGTCGCCCGGCTGGATGCCCCACCCGCGCAGAGCGGCGGCCAGGGCCGTCACCTGAGCCCGGAGCTCGGCCCAACTGACCTCGACCGGGCCGCTGCGCTCCGACTTGAAGATCAGCGCCGGACGCTGCGGGGTCTCGCAGCGGAAGACGTGCTCGGCGTAATTGATGGTGCCGCCGTCGAACCAGTGAACGCCGGGCATCTTGCGGCCGGACATAACGGTCCGGAACTTCTGGTGGAAGCGGATATCGAAGTACTGGTAGATGGTGATCCAGAAGCGTTCCAGCTCGCCGCACGACCAGCGCCACAAATCCTCGTAGTTCTGGAAATGGAGGCCGTGGTGGCCGGCCAGCCAGCGCATGTAGTCGGCTATCCGGCTCTGCTGCGCAAACTCTTCGGGAGGCGTCCAGAGCAGTGAGCCTTCCTGCACCCCGGCCACGGCTCCGATTCTACGCCGCCCTAGACCACCCCGCCTCGCTGAACTCCGCGGGGACCCCGACTAGAATGAGCTTCCGTGGACGGCCTTCCTCTCCTTCCGACCGCGACCACGGGCGCCTACAGCGTGCCGGGTTGGCTGCTGTCGGCGCAGGAGCGCATCCAAGCCGGCGAGTTCGGCAAGGCCGAGATCCGCGAGGCCTTCGACGACGCCGTGACGGTGGCCCTGGACGACCAGCTGCGGGCGGGCATCGACGTGGTCACCGACGGCGAAATGCGCCGAGTGAACTTCATCATGGGCTTCTACGAGCGGTTGGAGGGCGTGGTCCCGCGCGAGCCCTTCCGCAAGCTGGGCCTGCCGCTCTATGACCGCGAGACGCTGTACGAGACCACCGGCCGGGTGAGCGCGCCCGCGGGCTTAGGCACCGTGGAGGAGTTCAAGTTCCTGCGCGGGCGGACCAACAAGCCCATCAAGGTGCCGGTGCCCGGCCCGCTGACGCTGCGCACACCGATGATCCTAGGCGCCGGCTACCGCGGCGAGGACGCGCTGATCGCCGACCTGGCGGCGGTCGTGCGCAAGGAGCTGGAGGCGCTGCAGGCGGCCGGCTGCGAGTTCGTCCAGATCGACGAGCCGGCCTTCCACGAGTCGTTCGAGAACGACCTTCCGGGCGCGACCAAGCTGTTCAACGACCTCGTACGGGGGCTGACGATGAAGGTTGCGCTGCACGTGTGCTTCGGCAACAACTCCGGCCGCCCGCGCACGCGCCGGACGTATAGGCCGCTCGTGCCGTTCCTGGCCGAGACCCGAGCCTCGCAGCTGGTGTTGGAGTTCGCCAACCGGGAGATGGCCGAGATCGACCTGTGGCCGGAGTACGGCGGAGACAAGGAGCTGGCTTGCGGCGTCGTCGACCAGAAGTCGTTCTACCGCGAAAAGCCCGACGAAGTGGCCGAGCGCGCTCGGCTCACGCTGAAGTACGTCCACCCGGAGAAGCTGTGGCTCAACCCGGACTGCGGCCTGATGGTGAGTCCGCGCTGGATCGCCAAGGCCAAGCTGCGCGCGCTGGTCGATGGCGCGCGGATAGTGCGGAAGGAGCTGTCCGGCTAGCTACTGTGCGCCGAGCGTTTCGGCCTTCAGCCTCTCGGCGATCATCTCCCGCAGCTTGAACTTCTGGACCTTGCCGCTGGCCGTCATGGGCAGGGCGTCGACGAGCTCCAGGCGCTCGGGCCAGTAGGTGGGCGCGATCTGGTGCTCGCGCAGGAAGGTGCGCATCTCGGCGAGGGTGAGCTCGCCGCGCGGGACGACGTAGGCGCAGGCCTTCTCGCCCAGGCGCTCGTCGGGCATGGCCACAATGGCGATGCTGCCGACGGACGGGTGCTTGAGCAGGGTGCCCTCGATTTGGACGACGGGGATGTTGACGCCGCCACGGATGATGATGTCCTTGGAGCGGCCCGTGATACGCACTGCGCCGTTCTCGCGCCGGATGGCCCGGTCGCCCGTCCAGCGCCAGCCGCCGGGCAGGAAGGCCTCACGCGTGGCGTCCGGCCGGTAGGCGTAGGCGGCAAACGCCGATGGCGTACGTACGACCAGATCGCCCTCCTCGCCCGGCCGAAGTTCCTCCTGGCTGGGACCGAGGACGCGGACCTCCATGCGGTTGAGCGGCCGGCCGTCGGAGTCGGCCGACAGCCGCGGCGGATCGTCGGGCGAGGCGGAGGTCACGTAGCCCTCTTCGGACGTGCCGTAGCTGGCCAGGACATGGCAGCCGGGCAGCTTCTCGGCGGCCATGTCGATGAGGGGTGGAGGCACGGGCGCGCCGCCCAGGCTGAAGATGCGGAGGGAGCTGAGGTCGTGGCTCCCCAGGGCCTCGGAGCGCAGTAGGTCGATCAGAAACGTGGGCGGGCCGGAGGTGAAGGTTGGGCGATGGTCCTGCACGAGCCCGCATGCCAGATCGGGCTGCCAGGCTTCAATGAGCGCCAGGCGGATGCCGGCCAGCGCCAGCATGTGCATGGCGTAGATGCCGATGTGGTGAGCGATGGGCGTGATCACGAACATGGCGTCATCAGGTCCCACTTTGAGGCGCTCCAGCTTGAGCCCGAGGCCGCACAGGCCGGTGTTGTGGGTGTGGACCACGCCCTTGGGCTCACCGGTGGTGCCTGAGGTCCAGACGATGTACAGCGGCTGGTTGGGGTTATTCGGAATGTGCGGGGGCTCGCTGGCCCTTCCGAGCGCCTCCACGAGCCGGTCCGCCTCGATGGCCAGCGCGGACTCGCCGGCGAGGCTCGCCAGCATTTCGCCGTAGGCGACGCCGCGGTACTCTGGGCGGGAGATCACCAGCCTCGGCCGAACCAGGCCCAGCATGTAGGCTAGATCGTGCTCGCGGTGCAGCAGGGAGATGGGGCTGGCGACGGCGCCCGCGCGGGCGATGGCGTAGTGGAGGATGACGCCGTCAAGCGAGGTGGGGAGCTGGTAGGCCACGACGTCGCCTGGCTGCACGGCTCGAGCGGCCAGCCCGGCCGCGACGCGCTCCACCATCTGCGCGAACTCGGCGAACGTGACGGCGCGCCCGCCGTCGTTTATGGCGACGGCGTTGGGCCGGGCCTGCGCCTGCGCGGCGAGCAGCTGGGGCAGCGTGCGGTTGGGCCACGCGGCCTGGCTCTCGGGCGCCGAAAGGCGCTCTGGCGTAAGGTTGTACAGCTCCAGAGGCATTTGGCGCGATTATGCCCGCTGCGGACGCACGGCCACCGCCCCTTGGCGCGCCCCGGGATCAACGTCGAGGTGCGGCAGGCGCTGCGCTCACCGCGGCTGCGGGTCAACCGCTGAGGCCTGGCTCGCCCGGCCGCTAGTTCCGGCTTACCGGGATGTCCTGCTGCTCCAAGGCCGACATGTCCACGATGCCGGTCTTGCCGTGCTTGGCGACCGACTCCTTGATCTTGCGCATGATCTCGTCCGGCGGCTCGCTCAGGTCGACCTTCTCCAGGTACGGCTGCTTGGCATCCAGCCCGGTGGCCCAGTAGATCTCCAGCCGGTTCTCTTCGGGGTCCCGGAAGTAGATGCCCACGGCGTTGCCGTGCGACACGATCATGTCGAACTGCACGCCGTGCTTCTTGAGCCGGTCGTAGAAGCCAATCACGTCGTCCAGGCTGTTGCAGCGCCACGAGACCTGCTGCAGGAGGAGCACGTCGTCGACCTCGCGGCCGGCGCACAGCAGCAGCTCGTGATCCTCCTCCTTGGGCCTCGCGCTGAGGAAGACCATGCCCATGTTCTGGTCCTCGTTGGTCACCTGCAGACCCAGCACGTCCCGATAGAACTGCTTCTGCTTCTGCAGGTCCTTGCAGTGAATGCCGACGTGCCCCAGCCGGGCGATTGCCGGTGCAGCCATCGCACTGTTCTCCTTACTTGATGACTTCGACGTCTTTCCAGAAGGCGATCATGCCTTCGATATGCTTCGCCTCGTCCTTCGTATTGGGGTAGTACCAGGCGGCATCTTCGTTGTCTTGGCCGTTTACACGCACGGTGTAATAGCAGGCTTCGCCTTTCCAGCCTCAGGTAGTGCGCTTTTCGCTCGGGGCCAGGAACTCCTGGTGAACCGTTTCGGGTGGGAAGTAGGTGTAGCCGTCCACCTCCACGGTCTGGTCGCTCTCGGCCAGAACCGCGCCGTTCCAAACTGCTTTTGCCATGGCTGAATTATCTACCCGCTGTTGATCACTTCCAGGTAGCGGTTGATGGTCATCGCCTGGGCGACCTGCAGCAGGAGGATCAGCGGCAGCCCGGCGCGGAGTCGCGGCAGCGCGTACGCGGCGAAGATCACGGAGAAGCACATCAGTGGCGCCCACAGGCGGCCGCCCTCGGCCAGCGCGGAGGGCGTGAGCCACAGGAAGACCATCAGCGCCAGCCAGCCGGCGAACAACAGGTCGATGCGCAGCGCCGCTCCGGCCCGCCACCGGCCCACGGACTCGACCAGGAACTTGACGCACAGCGCGGCAACCGGGATGCCGCAGAACATCACGAAGTCGTACCACTTCCAGCGGAACCACAGCCAGTAGGTGCGCTGGGCTTCGAAGTCGCGCTGGTGCTCGATCTGGAACTGGAGGATGGCCGGCATGTTGATGCGCCAGCCCAGCCAGAGGATGAGCCAGAACGTTCCGGCGCCGGCTGCCGCGGGCAGGCCAAGCACGATGTTGCGCCAGCCGCCGCGCAGCAGGCCATAGACGGCCAGCGGGATCGCCGCCAGCCCGGACAGGCCTGAGTAGAACAGGGCGATGCCCCACAACGCGCCCGTCAGAAGGGCCAGAGCCCAGCTGCGGCGCTCGATCGCCAGCACGCCGGCGAACAGGACCAGCGCGGTCAGCAGAGGGTAGACGGTGTCGAGCAGGGGCAGATGGACGAGCGTGGTAGGCAGCAGCAGGAACAGAAGCGCCGCCGGCACGGCAGGCGCCCTCAGGAGCCAGCTCAGCCAGGCGACGGGCACGCTGGCCAGCCGGCCCAGGCCGATGATCAGCGGGATGGCGGCGACCGCGCCCGCCAGCAGGTAGGGCTGGTTGCCGGCGCGCAGCAGCATGTCGGTGCCGCCGATAAACGTGCGGGCCCAGCTCAGAGTCGCGTCGCGGAGGCTCGGGCTGGCCTGCATCAGGTCGTTCAGCCAGCGGAAGAGGAGGAGGTCGCCCGGCGCATGGGAACGCAGGTGCGATGAGGGCTCGAACTGGAGCATGTACTGCGGGTAGCTGGCCAGCACGGCCCTGAGATCGGTAATCTGGCCGGCGGCCCTATGGAAGGCGGTTGGCTCGTTGATGATCTTGGCCAGCAGGTTGTCGCCTCCGCCCCACTGAGCGGCAAACAGCGCGTAGGCGAAGGCGCCACCGGCCACCATGCCGGCCGTGATCGTGGCCGCGGCCGGCCAGGACAGCAGCGGCAGGACGGCAATGACGACGCCCGGCACGAGCGGCAGCCACCAGCGGTCATTTGGCGGGTTGGCCACGCGCGGCAGATGCCACTGCTCGTTACCGCGGAGTCCGTCGACAGTGTTGGTCGCCAGGAGATAGACGTAGGCGAGCGTGACGGCCGCGATGGCCACCAGCAGCACCAGGTCGCGGGTGACGCTTCGCCGGCCCGCTGAGGCCATACCAGGGGCAGGCTTCAGCGCGGTCTGGCCGAGCACGGCCGAATTCTAGGTGTTCGTCAGAAACGGCAAGACGGTGTCGAGGAACTGCCGGGTCGCGGTGTGCATGGCGATGTGCGCCTGGCCGGGCAGCGTCACGATGCGCGCATTCGGCAGCGCCGCGGCGACGTCGTTGGTGGCCACGACGTGCTTGGGCGGGCTGGCGCCGCCGAGCAGCAGCAGCGCGGGCACGGCCACATCGCGGAGGCGCTCGGGCCGCAACTCGTAGGCTTCCGAGCTGGCGACGTCGCGCACCACGGTGTGGGCGGCGGCGACTCGTTCCGGCCAGCCGCGCGTGCGTCTCTGGAGCATCACCCGGCGCTCGTCCTGGCCGGCGACCTCACGGAGGAAGGTGGCCACGACCTCATCGCGCTGGCCGGCTGCGAGCAGCGCCTGCAGACGCCGGAGCAGATCCGGCGGATGGAACTGCGGGCCCCCTTTGATGGGGATGGGCGGTTCGTACAGCACCAGCTTGCTGAGGCTCGGCGCAAGCCGGGCGGCTTCCAGGGAGCACAGCCCGCCGAAGGAATGGCCCAACAGGGCGACCGGTCCGCCGATGCTGTCCACGACGGCGGCGACATCCTCGAACTCGCGGGCGAGGGCGTACTCCCGCGCGTCGCCGCTGGCGCCGCAGCCACGCCGGTCCATGGCGTACACGGTGAAGCGCCGGCGCAGCGCCGGCAGCACGGGCGCCCAGTCGGTGTGGTTCACGGTCGTGCCGTGGACCAGCACGAGTGGCGGGCCCTCGCCCGAGCGCCATATGGCCAGGCCTGCGCCGTCGGGACGAGCCACGCGAAGAAGATCCTCGTGCATTGACGAGTACATGATGTATTGCGCCAGTTTCGTGCTGATGCGCCGAAATGGCGTTCGCCATGGCGTTTGCCTTGGACCGGCATTTTCGGGGACCGGGCTTCGGACCAGCGGATCGGCGCGTAGGCCGAGGGCTTACAGCTGGAGCTCGCGGGGCCGGTACTGGAGGGCTTCAGCGACGTGCTCGGCCCGAATGTCCGCCGCGCCGGCCAGGTCGGCGATCGTGCGGGCCAGCTTCAGAAGACGGTGGAAGGCTCGCGCCGACAAGTGCATCTTGGCCATGGCGGCGCGCATCAGGTTCTGCCCGGCCACGTCGAGCCGGCAAAAGCGCCTGACCTCGGCCGGTCCCATGTCACCGTTGCAGGCGAGACCGCTCTCGCCAAAACGCTCGGCCTGGACCGCGCGCGCGGCCTCCACTCGGGCCCGCACGGTCGCGGAGGGCTCGGCCGGCATGGTGCTGGCCAGCTTCTCGAACTCGATGCGCGGCACATGGGCGTGGATGTCGATGCGGTCCAGCAGCGGGCCGCTGATCTTCTTCTGGTAGCGCAGGATGGCCGTCGAGTTGCAGGTGCAGTCGCGGACGGCGTCGCCGAAGAAGCCGCAGGGGCAGGGATTCATGGCGCCGATGAGCATGAAGTTCGCGGGCATGGTCACCGAGCCGGCGGCGCGGCTGATGGTCACGATGCCGTCTTCGAGCGGCTGGCGCAGGACCTCCAGGGCGCGGCCCTGGAACTCGGGCAGCTCGTCCAGGAACAGCACTCCGCGATGGGCCAGGCTAACCTCGCCCGGTTTGGGCCAGGCGCCGCCCCCGACGAGGGCCACGTAACTGGTGGTGTGGTGGGGAGCGCGGAATGGGCGCTGCACGATCAGCGGGGTCTCGGGCGGGAGCATGCCGGCGACGCTGTAGATCTTGGTGACCTCCAGCGCCTCACTGAGCGACATACGGGGCATGATTGAGGGCGCTGCACGGGCGATGAGCGTCTTGCCGGCCCCGGGCGGCCCCGTCATGAGCATGTTGTGGCCGCCGGCCACAGCGACCTCCAGCCCGCGGCGGACGTGCTCCTGGCCGCGAACTTCGGCGAGATCGAGCGCTGGCTCGGGCTCGTGCTGGCCATTGCCGGCGCTGAACGCGACGGGCTCGATGTGCAGCAGGCCACGCAGGTAGAGCGTGAGGTCGGCCAAGCTCTGCACCGGGATCACCGTGACACCCTCCACCAGAGCCGCCTCGGCGGCGTCGACGGCCGGCACGAAAACGCTGTCGATGCCCTTCTCCCGGGCCAGGCTGACCATGGACAGGATCCCGGCGGTATGGCGCAAGGCGCCGTCGAGCGACAGCTCGCCCAGGAACAACTGCCGGCGCTCGATGGGCGGGAGCTGCTCTGAGGCGGCGAGGATGCCGACGGCGATGGGCAGGTCGTAGGCGGGGCCTTCCTTCTTCAGGTCGGCGGGCGCCAGGTTGGCGGTGATGCGCTTGTCGGGGAAGTACATGCCGGAGTTGCGGATGGCGGCCCGCACGCGCTGCTTGGATTCGTTGACGGCGGCGTCGGGCAGGCCGACGATGTCGAACCGGGGAAGCCCTTGAGAGATGTCGATCTCGACTTGCACGAGGGCCCCCTCGAGCCCCACCACGGCCCCGGTGAGGCATTTTGCAAGCATCGTGCGTATTTTGCAGCCAAGCGGCCAGCTGCGCAAGAGCCGGACTAGCCCACAATTGCCTGCGTGGCAAGCATCTCGATCCGCCCGGCCACGGCTGCGGACGCCGACACCCTGCTGGGGCTGATCGACGCCCTCGCGGACTACGAACACCTGCCGCGGCCGGATGCCGAAGCCCGCGGGCGGCTGGTGGACCACGCATTCGGGGAGAAGCCGTTCTTTCGGGCGGTGCTCATCGAGAGCGAAGGAAGGCCGGTGGGCTATGCCGTGTACTTCTTCACCTACTCGACGTTCCTCGCCAGACCTAGCCTCTACCTGGAGGACATCTTCGTGCTCCCGGAGGACCGCGAGCACGGGTGTGGGACGGCCCTGATGCGCCACCTCGCGCGTGTGGCGCTGGATGCCGGCTGCGGCCGGATGGAGTGGCAGGTGCTGGATTGGAACGAGCCCGCGATCAGGTTCTACGAGCGGCTGGGCGCCCGCCGCCTGCAAGAATGGCTGCCCTACCGCATGACTCGTGAGGAGCTCGAGTCCCTAGCCTGAGACCTGGTAGGGGACGCTGGTTACGGCCGTGCCCTTTCGAAACAGCAGCGCGCCTTTGAGCTGGAGGGGAATGGTGTTGTGCAGGAACTGCTGCCACCAGTGTCGCGGGACTGTCTCGGGCAGCAGCACCGTGACTATCGTTTCCTGGTCCTCGTGCTCGGCCTGCAGCTCGTCGATGTAGCGCAGCACCGTCGGCACGAGCGCCCGGTAAGGCGACTCCAGGATCAGCAGCGGCACGCCGGGATCGAGCTTGTCCCACTTGTCTCGAAGCTCCTCGGCCTGCTTCTCCTGATCCGTGACGTACACCGCCTGAACGTCGGGCACCCCGCGGCGGCAATGCCGCGAGGGATGCGTATTGCACAACGACGAGGTGTAGGCGATGGCGTGCAGGACGGCCTTGTTGAGCTCGCTGACCGGAATAAGCACGTGGTGGTGAAACTGTCCGTCGACATGCGTCGCGGAGCGAACCGCGACCGCGCGGCGGGTGCGCTTGATGTGTCCACCCGTCGCCTTGAGCGCCAGCACCAGCAGGGGCATGATGACCAGGACCAACCATGCCCCCTCAGTGAACTTGCCTACGACTTCGACCAGCAGCGTGGCGGCCGTGACCAACGCTCCGAAGGCGTTGATGGCCAGCCGCAGCTGCCAGCGAGGCTCCTGGTGGCGCCACCAATGCAGCGCCATCCCCGCCTGCGACAAAGTAAACGTCGTGAACGCGCCGATGGCGAAGAGCGGCACCAGCCCGGACACGCTGGCGTGGAAGATGAACATCACCATGGCCGCCAGGATGGCCACGAGCACGATGCCGTTGCCGAACGCCAGCCGGCGACCGCGGAAGGCGAACTGCTCGGGCAGCACGTTGTCTTGCGCCAGGAGGCTCAGCAGGCGCGGGAAATCCGCGAAGCCCGTGTCGGCCGCCAGCACCAGAAGCAGGAAGGTGGCGCCCTGGAGGACGTAATAGTACGGGCCAACGCCCATAAGCGTGCGGGCAAGCTGACTGATGACGGTCTCGACCTCCGTCGGGTCGGCCACGACCTTCAGCTGCGCGCCCAGGATACTGATGCCGAGGAACAGCATCGAGAACACGATGGCCATCAGGATCAAGGTGCGGCGAGCGCGATCCGCCTCCGGCGGCTTGAAGTAGGGCACCCCATTTGACACGGCCTCGACGCCGGTCAGCGCGACCGCCCCGGACGCGAAGGCGCGCAGAACGAGGAACAGCCCGATCCCGGCGGAGGCCGAGCTCAGCTCCTGAGCCGCTGCCGGCGGAGGCTCGTACGGCGGCAGGCTGCCCATTGCCCAGTGGGCGAAGCCGAGCGCTAGCACGCCCAGCGCAGCCAGGATGTACACGTAGATGGGCACCGCGAACACGAAACCCGAAGTGCGAATGCCGCGCAGATTGGCCAGCGTCAGGAGCGCCAGCACCCCGAAGGCGAGTGGCAGGCGCCCGCCGGCCAGGCCCGCGACCGCCGAGGTGACCGATTGAATGCCGCTGGCGATCGACACCGCCACGTCGAGCGAGTAATCGATCATCAGCGCGGCGGCGCAGACCAGCCCCACCAGCGCGCCGAGGTTGGCCGTGGCCACGATGTAGCCGCCGGCCCCGGAGGGATAAGCCCGGATCGTCTGCTGATATGAGATGGCCAGGATCACCAGCATGCCGACGATCGCGGCGCCCAGCGGCGTGGCCAGGAACAGCGCGCCCGTGCCGGCCATGGCCAGCGCGCGCATCATCTCCTCGGGGCCGTACACCGAGGAGGCGATGTTGTCGGCGCCCAGGATGGCCAGGCCCGTGGCGGTGTTCAGACGCTCGTGCTTCTCGGCGGAGCTCGGGATCGCCGGCCCGAGGGCCACCGCCCGCAAGCTCCTCCAGAACCGCTCCGCGCGGCCCTTCGGCCGCGGTTCCGAAGTGATGACGTATTCGTCGGGGCGGACCTCGCGCACCCCGGACAGCTTCCGGCGACCGGCCATGCTGCCGTCAGGGGCGCAGAATAGATGCCATGCGGATTGATGTACACACGCACTTCCTGTGCCTCGACTTCGTGAAGCACCTGCAGGGGCGCGCAGCCATGCCGCGCAGCGTGCTCGAAGGCGGCGTGTACGTGATGGAGTGTGCGGCCGGCCTGCGCCTGCCGAGCGTGCCCAATATCGTCGACATGGACGTCAAGCTCAAGGACGCCGCCGCCCTGGGCATCGAGCTGTCGGTGCTCAGCCACGGCATTCCGGGCCCCGATGTCCTCGGGGGTGACGAGGCCGACGACTGGGCCTGCCGCATGAACGATTACCTGGCGGGCATTATCGAGCGCTATCCTGGGCGGTTCCTGGGCTTCGGCAATATCGGCTTCGGCAGCGTCGAGCGGTCTATCGCGGAGGTTGACCGCTGTATCAACCAGCTCGGCTTCAAGGGCATCCAGCTGTTCTCGAACGTCAACGGCCGTGTACTGGACTCAGCCGAGTACCTGCCCGTCTACAAGCACATCGCCCAGCTCGGTGTGCCGCTCAACATGCACCCTGGCATCCCACTGAACCAGGTGGGCATCGACCGCTCGAGCCTGATGGTGCCGCTTGGATTCCTGTTCGACACCGCGCTGAACACGCTCCGGCTGATCGAGAGCGGTCTATGGGACGAGGCGCCCGGCCTGAAGCTCATCGTGCCCCACGTGGGCGGCGTGCTGCCCTACCTGAAGGGGCGCATCGAGTCCTACGGCCATCGCACGCTGCAGTTCCACGACCAGGCTGCGCTGCAGCAGCCGATCGGCCACTACCTGGACAAGCTGTTCATCGACACCGTCTGCTACCACCCCGAGGCGCTGGACTACTGCTACCGCCTGCTCGGGGCGGAGCGCATCCTGTACGGCACCGACCACCCGTTCGGCGACTTCAAGGACGCGGCCGACATGGTGGAGCGGGTGGACTGGCCGGCATCGGACAAGCAGAGGGTGTACGAGGGGAACGCCAGGGCGCTGCTGCGGCTCTAGTCCCGGATGTCCTGGAGAAACCACTCCGTCGGAAGCTCGCGGCCGAGGCCCTGGGAGCGGGCAGCCTCGTAGACCTTGCCGGCCACCGCCCAGAACTGGTTGCCCTGCAAGTTGCCGCGCTCGGAGTAGGTGATCTCCTGGTCCGAAGTGCGGCCCGGCGCCCGCCCGGTCAGCAGGTCCTCGAAAGACACCCGGCGGGCGCGCATTTCCAGGCTACGCCGGCGCGTTTCAGTGCGCGCCATGCGGTGCTGCTCCCAGACGGGGCTGTCGGGCTGGGCGTGGTAGCCGACGTGCTCGTCCGGGACCTCCCATTCGGGGCGTCCGATGGGTCCGGGGGCAATGCCCAGGCGCAGGTAGACGTCGATGCGCTCGCTGAATGTCGCGTCGTCCGGCCGGCCGCCGATGCACGTCACGTGCGTGCCGGGTTCCAGCCAGTCGGCCATCGGCAGCGGCACGGCTGAGTCGGTGCAGCCGGCCACCACGTCGGCGTCGCGGAAGACCTTGCTCGGATGGTCCATGGCCTCGACCTCGAGGCCGTAACGTTCGGCGATCTCGCGAGCATAGGCTTCCCGGTTGGCCTTGGTCGGGCTGTAAACCTGCACGCGGCGGATGCCTGGCCGGGCGTGCAGGAAGGCCGGGATGTGGCTGCGCGCCATGCCGCCCGAGCCAAGCATGCCCACGACCTCGACCCGCTCCTTGGCCATGTACTTCACGCCGATGCCTGAGTCGGCGCCCACGCGGAAGTGCTGCAGCACGCCGTCGTTGATAAGGGCCAGCGGCTCGCCGGTGCGGACGTCATTCAGCAGGATCAGGCCGCAGAACAAGCCCGGCCGGGAACAGTACTTCTCCTGGGTGCGCGCGCCCTCGTACTCGCGCTCGAAGATGACATCGGACTTCATGCGGATGGCGAAGTAGCCGGACACCGCCGAGCCGCCCTCCATGGTCCCCCACTGGTAGACGCGATCGTCCTCGCCGGTCGGAATGCGGATGTCGATGCGCGGCCGGCACACGGACTCTCTGCGGGCCAGCTGCTGGTAGGCGTCTTCGAGCGCGTCCATGGCCATGGGCATGGTCAGCACGCGGCTGACTTCGTCGTTGTTGATGAGCAGCATCAGGCCGGCAGGCGGACGCGCAATTTCTGGAGGAGGCCGGCGGCGCGCTCGAGTGTCTCCATTTTCTTGGGGAAGGCGAAGCGGATCTTGGTCCGGCCAAGCTCCGGGTCGTGATAGAAGCTGCTGCCGGGCACCGTCGCCACACCAATCTCGCGGACCAGATAGTTGGCAAACTCCAGGTCGCTGCCGTAGCCGAAGCCGCCGATGTCGGTCATGACGTAGTAGGCGCCTTGCGGCGGGTAGACGCGGAAGCCCAGGTCGCTCAGCACGGGCAGCAGGAAGTCGCGGCGCCGGCGATAGTCGGCCAGGAGCTGATGGTAGTAGCTGGGCGGCATGCGCAGGGCGGCGGCCGCCGCCATCTGCAGCGGGGCGGCGGCGCCAACGGTCATGAAGTCGTGCACCTTACGGATGGCATCGGTCAGCTCGGGCTGGGCGATGGCGAAGCCCAGGCGCCAGCCGGTGACGCTGAACGTCTTCGACAGGCCACTGATGGTCACCGTTCGGTCGGCCATCCCCGGCAAGGTGGCTATGCTAACGTGCTCGCCCTCGTAGACCAGGTGCTCGTAGATCTCGTCCGTGAAGGCCACGGCGTCATGCTCGATACACAGCCGGGCGATGACTTGCAGCTCCTCGCGGCTGTAGACCTTCCCGGTCGGGTTGTGAGGCGTGTTGATGATGACCCCGCGCGTCCGCTCGTTGAACGCCGCGCGCAGCTCGTCGAAATCGATCGACCAGTCGGGCTCGTGCAGGGCTACGAAGCGCGGCGTCGCGCCCGAGAGGATGCAGTCAGGGCCGTAATTCTCGTAGAACGGCGAGAAGCACACCACCTCGTCGCCGGGATCGATGATGGCCATAATCGAGGCCAGCATCGTCTCCGTGGCGCCGCAGCAAACGGTGATCTCGCGCTCGGGATCGATGGACCGGCCCCAGGCGTGGCCGTACTTCTCGGCGATGGCCTGGCGCAGCGGCGGCTGCCCCCAGGTGATGGCGTACTGATTGTGGTCGTCGCGGATCGCCCGGACGGCGGCCTCCTTGATCTCCTCCGGCGCGGCGAAATCGGGGAAGCCCTGGGCCAGGTTCACGCCGCGGTCCCCGTGGTACTGGAGGATCTGCCGCGTCATGTCCCGGATCACCGACTCGGTGAACAGGCTGGCCTTGCGGGAAATGCGGGGCATGGGCGAAATTAAAGCACCGCGCGCAGCGCGTGCTCGAAATCCGCGCACGGGCCGCAACTCTGGGCCGGCACCCGCCGTCTTAACGCCGAAATGCGCTGTTCCTGCGTTAGGCTGGTGACGCCGTGGGTTTAACCCGCTTCGCGCTCCGTAATCCCCTCGTCGTGGGCGCCATCACCCTGGCGCTGGCCCTCTTTGGCCTGTACTCGTACTTCACCATGGGCATCGGGGTGGTGCCCAACATCAGCTTCCCCGGAGTGACGATCGTCACCACCGATGCGGGGGCCGATCCGGCCACCGTCGAGATGCAGATCACCAAGCCCATCGAGGATGCCGTGTCGGTGCTGCCCAACATCGACCAGATCGTGTCCTTCTCCCAGGAGGGCATCTCCCAGATCACCGTCCAGTTCACGACGGCGGCCAACTCCGAGCTGATCTCCGTGGACGTGGAGCGAGTGGTCAACTCGGTCCGGTCCAAGCTGCCGGCGGAGGCGGATCCGCCATCTATCAGCAAGTTCGAGACGAGCCAGATCCCGGTCATCGTGGTCAGCCTCTCCGGGCCGCAGCCGCTGGACCAGATCCAGCAGGTGGCTAAAGACCGCGTACAGCGGCCGTTCGAGACGGTCAAGGGCGTGGCCTCGGTCCAGGTCGCGGGTGGGCCGACGCGGGAAGTACAGGTCAAGGTCGATCTGGACAAGCTGCGGGCGCGGGGCCTGGGGCTCAACTCGGTCCAGCAGGCGCTCCAATCGGAGCAGATCGAAGTTCCTGCAGGCACGCTGTCGTCGGCCGGGCGGGACGTCAACGTGCGCCTCAGCGGCCTGGTCAAGACCCCGGCGCAGATCGGCAGCATCATCGTCGCCGAGCAGCCCAGCGGGCCGGTCTACGTGCGGGACGTGGCGACCGTCGACGACACCTTCAAGAAAACCACCACGATGGCCCGCGTGGATGGTGTGCCATCGGTGACCTTCGTGGTCACCAAGCTGGCCTCGGCCAACAGCATCCAGGTCTCACGGGACATCCGCGCGGTGATGGCGCAGCTGGAGCCGAACCTTCCGCAGGGGATGCACTTCGGCGTCGGCTACGACGTGGCCATTTACGCCCAGACGTCGTTCAACACCATCCAGAAAACGCTGCTCGAAGCGGTGCTCTTCACGGGTCTCATCCTGCTGCTGTTCCTGCACACCTGGCGCAGCACGCTCATCGTCTTGATCGCCATTCCGACGTCGGTGCTCACCACGTTCGGCGCGATGAACCTGCTGGGCATGAACTTGAACCTGTTCTCGATGCTGGCCCTCACGCTGGCGGTGGGCATCCTGGTGGACGACAGCATCGTCGTGCTGGAGAACATCTACCGGCATCTCGGGCTGGGCGAGCCCCCGTGGGTGGCAGCCATCAATGGCCGGAGCGAGATTGGCCTGGCAGCCATCACCATCACCATGGTGGACGTGGCTGTCTACCTGCCGATCGCGCTCATGCCGGGCATCTCGGGCGAGTTCATCCGGCCCTTCGCGTTGGTCATTGCCACGGCCACGCTGACGTCGCTGCTGGTGTCGTTCACGCTGACTCCGCTGCTGGCCAGCCGCTACCTTCGCCTGGAGCACGCCATCAGCAGCGGGGGTCGGAGCTGGCTGGCCAGGTTCGGCCAGAAGTGGAATGCCGGCTTCGAACGCATCGGCTCGAGCTACCGGCGCCTGCTGGAGCACGGCCTGAACGGACGCGTGCTGCGCTTCCTGCCGACCGGAAAGAGGCGCAGGGGCATCGGCGCGCGCTGGCTCATCATCGCGATCGGCCTGTTGAGCCTGGTGGCCGGCCTGGGGACGCTGGCCACCGGCCGCATCGGGTTCGACATCTTCCCCAGCGGCGACCAGAGCGAGGTCGACCTCACGGTGACCATGCCGGCGGCCACCAGCCTGTCGCGCACGGACGAGGTAGTGCGAGAGCTCGAGGCGCGCTTGAAGCGCTATCCGGAAGTTCGGCAGGTCGTGTCCAACGTGGGCGCCACGGTCGGCCAAACGATCAACTTCCAGCCGGCCAGTGACACGGCCTTGGTGCGGGTGCTGCTGGTGCCGCCGCGGGAGCGACAGCGCAGCGCGGCACAGCTGGCCGACGACATGGGCGAGAACCTCCCTCGGGGCATCCCGGGGGTGAAGATTCGTACCGGCCTGCAAAACCCGTTTGGATTCGGCGGCTTCGGCACCCAGCCTATTCAGGTGGCAGTGCGGGGTCCTAACCCGCGGGTGCTGAACGACCTGGTCGACCAGGTCACGGCGGTGGTCAAGAGCGTTCCTGGCGCCGTCGACGTCAACAACGTCAATGAGCGGGTGCAGCCGGAGTTCGTGATCAACGTCGATCGGGACAAGGCGGCCGACGTGGGAGTGACGGCGCAGCAAGCTGCCTCGGCGCTGCGGGCCGCGGTCGACGGCGTGGTGGTGAGCAAGTTCCGCCGTCCGGGCGAGGACGACATCGACATCCGGCTCAAAGCTGACGACTCATTCCGGGCCACGCCCGACAATCTCGGCAGCCTGCCGCTGCTGAGCGGCAAGGGTACTATCGTGTCGCTGAGCCAGGTCGGGACCATCAGCAGCGGGGCAGCGCCGACCGAGATCGATCACGTCGACCGGGACCGCTCGGTGATCGTGAACGCGTCTGTTGCGGGCCGGCTGGTCGGAGACGTGCAGCGCGACGTCGAAAAAGGAGTGGCCAAGATCGTGCTGCCGCCGGGTTACAGCATCAAGTACTACGGCCAGGCGCAGCAGGGCGGCCAGGCGTTCGCCGACATCTACAAGGCGGTGGCCATCGGGCTGGGCCTCATCTACATGCTGATGCTGATGCTGTTCGGCTCGGTCACCCTGCCGCTGGCGGTGATGATGTCGCTGCCGCTGGCGGTGGTCGGCTCGTTCAGCGCGATGGCCATCACGGCCACGCCCTTCACGTTGTTCTCCCTGCTTGGCTTCACGCTGCTGGTCGGCCTGGTTGGCAAGAACGCGATCCTGCTCGTGGACTACACGGACACGCTCCGCAGACGCGGCGAAAGCCGCACCGAGGCGCTTCTGCAAGCCGGGCCGACGCGGCTGCGGCCTATTGTCATGACCACGATGTCCATCATCGTCGCTCTGATGCCGGTCGCGGCCGGCATCGAGGAGGGGTCAGAGCTGCTGAAGGCGGCAGCCGTCGTGCTGATCGGCGGGCTGATCACGTCCACACTGCTGACGCTGGTGTTCGTGCCCGCGATGTACACCATCTTCGACGACATCCAGGCGTTTATCGTGCGCCAGTTCCAGCGTGTTTCCAAGCCCCGGCGGCTGGAGCCGGAGGAAGTGGCGATTGCGCACCCGAACGGCGCACACCCTCAGCCTACTGCCGGCGAGAGGACTCCAGTCCGCGTCGAATAGCCGCCGCTAGGTCGGCTAGTTCGAACGGTTTGGACAGGTACTCGTACGCGCCCAGCGCCCGAGACGCGCCCTCGACCGGACTGGCCGAGGTGACGAGGATCGGTATCCCGGCTCCGTACTTCGTTCGCAGCCGCTCCACCAGCTCCGGACCGCTCGCGCCCGGCAAGAACATGTCGAGCACAATCAGATCAATCGCGTGCGGCGGGCTGTTCAACGCGTCCTCGCCGGTCAGCGCGGCGTCGGCATGGAAGCCTTCCTCCGTCAAGATGGTGCGAAGCATCTCGAGGATGGTTGGGTCGTCGTCGATGACCAGGATGCGCGGAGGCCCCGCCCCAGGATGGCCCTCAGGTTGATCTGGTTGATCTGGTTGATCTGGCATAGTGTTCGGCCTTTCGACCGGCCTGTAAAGTGCATTTTCCGTGCCAATCGGGCCCTTTTCTTGCTGCTGTGAGGAACCTGGCACAAGCAATGCGAGGTTTGCTTGCCGAACGGCAACGGCGCCGTTTGAGTGCCCTTTAGAACACTGGCCGGCGAGAAGCCGGCCAGTGTCGCATGAGGGGCGGAATGCGTGGCACCAGGCGCCGGGCGATGGCCGCCCCGGCACGAGCAGCGGCCCGCTCCCGGACGCGCCATGGCAGGCCGTAGGCTGATCGCAGGTGAGCTGGGAGCAGCGCCAGCGTAGGGAGGCTGTTCAGCCAGGCCAGGAAGCGCCACTGGGGCACAGGTTTCGGCAGGGCGAGCAGCTGCCCGCACATCCAGCGCGCTCGGTCGGTGACCTCGATGGCTCCGCTGGCGTACATCCGCTGCATGTAGGCCCGCAGGTCGGCCATGGTGCGTGGCAGGAAGCCTTCCGTGATGCCAAGCAGCCCTTCCAGCGCGGTCGCTTCCAGGCAGTAGGCGTCCTTCTCCGCGTCGGTCAGGGGGCCAATGAACGCCTCGTAGGTGCGCGGAATGACGTCTAGCAGGGTGGCGTGCACCCAGCGCAGGAGCTCCGGATCGTGGGCGCTATACCAGGCGCCCCGCGGGAACGCGCCCTGGGGCCAATCCAGGTGGCCCTGGACGCGGTCGTGGATGGCGTTGATCTTGTCCGCGGTCCGGCGCACGTCCTCCGGACTGCCAAAGGTCAGAAGCAGCATGGATTCCACGGTGCTGCGCAGCCGCTCCCAGCGACGGCGGGGGTCCGCAACGAAGACGCTGTGGTCGATGACCCCGGCGAGCACCAGGGGATGGGCAAGTTGCATCAGAATGGCTGCCGGCCAGCCCAGGACGACCACGATCTCGCGGTTGATGCGCCAGGAGATTGACTCGGGGCCTGCGCCGATAGACGACACTCTTTCAACAATGTCATCCATCGGCGCGTCAGTCGAGTTCCGGCATGTGAGCAAGCGCTTCTCGGCAGATAGCCCGCTGGCCGTGAACGACCTCTCGCTGCTGATCCCGCCAGGCAACATCTGTGTCCTGGTGGGCCCAAGCGGCTGCGGCAAGACGACCAGCCTGCGGATGGTGAACCGTCTGATCGAGCCGAGCAGCGGGCAGATTCTGATCGACGAGCGCGACGTCATGAGCGTGGAACCGGTGGCCCTGCGCCGGCGCATCGGCTATGTCATTCAACAGATCGGGCTCTTCCCGCACCAGACTATCGCTGACAACATCGCGACCGTTCCTCGCCTGCTAGGCTGGCCTGAGGAGCGCATCGGCGGTCGCGTGAACGAGCTGCTGGCGCTGATCGGACTCGATCCGGCGCGCGTCCGCAATCGCTATCCGGCCGAGCTCTCGGGCGGCGAGCGCCAGCGGGTGGGAGTGGCGCGCGCGCTCGCGGCCGAGCCGCCGGTGATGCTCATGGACGAGCCGTTCGGGGCCGTGGATCCGATCGCGCGCGAGCGGCTTCAGGACGAGTTCCTGCGGCTGCATCGGGAGCAGCGCACGACGGTCATCTTCGTGACGCATGACATCGACGAGGCGATCAAGATGGGCGACCGCGTGGCCATGCTGCAGCAGGGCGGCATCCTGGCGCAGTACGCCACGCCGGCCGAGCTGCTGACCCGCCCGTCGAGCGAGTTCGTGGCCCGCTTCGTGGGCGCGGACCGCGGGCTGAAGCGGCTGGCGCTGAGCTCGTTGGCCGACGTGGCGCTGGACCCGGCGCCGGCTGAGCCGGATGGCTCGCTGCCTCGCCTTGGCCGTGAAACCAGCCTCCGCGACGCGTTGTCGGTCCTGCTTGGGACCGATGCCCAGGCCGGGGTGGTTGTCGACGCATCCGGAGGCGCCCTAGGCGTGGTGACCGTGGGCGCCATTGCCGGCGTGCTAAGAGAGGCTATGGGCGAGCGAGAATGAGCGCGGGCGAGCCACTGATCCGCTGGGACTGGATCCTCCTGCACCTGGGCGACGTCGCGCAACGGGTCGCGCAGCACCTCATGCTGACGGGTATCGCGGTGGGCGTGGGGTTTGTGCTGTCGCTGGCGCTGGGCGTCTGGAGCGCCCGGCGGCCGCGGCTCTACTCGTCCGTAACGTGGGCGGCCGGCGTGCTGTACACCATCCCCAGCCTGGCGCTGTTCGCGCTGCTGGTGCCGTTTACCGGCCTATCGCTGCTGACGGCCGAGATCGGCCTGGTCAGCTACACGCTGCTGATCCTCATCAGGAACATCGTGGCCGGCATCCGGGCTGTGCCACCCGAGGTTCGCGACGCAGCGCTGGGGATGGGCTACACACCGCGCCAGATCTTGTGGCGGGTGGAGCTGCCGCTGGCGCTGGGGGTGATCGTAGCCGGCGTTCGGGTAGCCATGATCACCACTATTGGGCTGGTCACGGTCACCGCGCTCATCGGCCAGGGCGGGCTCGGATTCTTCATCATCGACGGCATCCAGCGCTTCTTCTCGACGCCGCTGATCGTCGGCGCCAGCCTGTCGATCCTGCTGGCCATCGTGGTTGATGGCCTGCTGGTGCGGCTGGAGCGGCTGGCCACGCCGTGGGCGCGATGAGCATCGTCGCGGAGGTTGCCCGCTGGCTGGCTGACCCGGCCCACTGGGGCGGGTCAGATGGCATCCCCACGCGGGTAGCCGAGCATGTGGCGCTGTCGGCCGCCGCCACCGGCGTGGCGGTTGTGCTGGCGCTGCCCCTGGGCGTCTACCTGGGGCATGCGCGGCGATTCGACTTCGGCGCCATCAACATCGGCAACATCGGCCGAGCGCTGCCGTCGCTGGCGCTGCTGGCCTTCGCGTTGCCGGTGTCGTTCGCGCTTGGACTCGGCCTGGGCTTTTGGCCGACGCTGTTCGCCATGGTCCCGCTTGGCATTCCGCCCATCCTCACCAACAGCGTGACTGCCGTGCGCGAGGTCGATCGTGATGTCGTGGACGCGGCGCGAGGCATGGGCATGAGTGGCTGGGAGCTGATGCGGCTGGTCGAGATACCGATAGCCGCGCCGCTGATCATCGCCGGGGTGCGCAACGCGGCAGTCGCGATTGTCGCCACGGCCACGCTTGGGGCAGTCGTGGCGGGCGGCGGATTGGGGCGCTACCTGGTGGACGGGCTGGCGCGGCAGGAGTACGCCCGCTTGGTGGCGGGGGCAATGCTGGTGGCTTTGCTGGCCATCGCCACCGAACTGGTTTTCGGGCTGTTCGAGCGGCTCGTGGTCAGCGCGGGTGTGCGGCGCGAGCTCAGTCTGGCGGCCACCCTGCAGTAAGCGGGTTGTCGTATGCTTGGACGCAGTTCGCTTTCTTTTGGAAAGTAAAGGAGAGTTCGCAATGCGCGCATTCCGGTTCCTGGCTCCGATCCTGGCGGCGTCCGCCCTTGGGCTGGCTGCTTGCGGCGGTGGCGCGGCCCCGTCCGCTGCACCGGCGTCGAGCGCGGCGCCTAAGCCGGCGTCGGCACCGGCCTCAGCGGCCGCGAGCGCAAAGCCCGCCGCGTCCGCCAGCGCCAAACCGGCTGCTTCAGCGGTGGCCAGCGCCAAACCGGCTGCCTCGGCCGCGGCCAGCGCCAAGCCCGCGGCCTCGGGCGCCGCGGCAGCCAGCGCGGGCGCCCGGCCTACGGTCAAGATCGGTTCGACCAACTTCTCCGAGCAGTTGGTCCTGGGCGAGCTCTATGCCCAGGTGCTGGAGAGCAACGGCTACCGCGTCGAGCGCAAGTTCAACCTGGGCACGCGCGAGATCGTCGAGCCGGCCCTCGAGTCGGGCCAGATCGACATGGACGCCGAGTACCTGGCGACCTTGCTGTCCTTCGTCGACAAGAACGCCAAGCCGTCCACCGACCCGGCTGAGACCAGCAAACTGCTCCAGCAGGCTCTCACCCCCAAGAAGCTGACGGTCCTGCAATATGCGCCGGCAGTCGACCAGAACGGGTTCGTGGTCACCAAAGCCACGGCTGACAAGAACAACCTCAAGAAGATGAGCGATCTCCAACCGGTGGCCAAGGACATGATCCTGGGTGGGCCGCCGGAGTGCCCGCAGCGGCCCTTCTGCCTGCCCGGCCTGGAGCAGACCTATGGGCTGAAGTTCAAGGATTTCAAGCCGCTCGATACGGGCGGGCCGATCACGATCCAGGCGCTGGAGGGCAACCAGATCCAGGTGGGACTGCTGTTTACCACGGACGCGAACATCACGGTCAAGAACTTCGTCCTGCTTGACGACGACAAGCACCTGCAGCTGTCCGACAACGTCGCGCCGGTGGTCCGCGACGATCTGTTGGCGCAGGCGCCCGACCTGCGGAACCTCATCAATGCCATTGCGCCCAAGCTGACCACCGCGGAGCTGACGAACCTGAACAAGCAGGTTGGCGTGGACAAGAAGGAGCCGAAGGACGTGGCCGGAGCCTGGCTCAAGGCAAACGGGCTGATGAAATAGGGGCGCCGCTCAGGCGCCCCCGCCGTCCGGGTACAGCCGCTTGACCAGGGCTCGCCGGTTGCGAACCCCCACCTTCTTGAACACGTGCGAGAGGTGGTCCTGGACCGTGTACTCCGAGATGCGCAGCCATTCCGCGATCTGCTTGGTCGATGCGCCGCGCATGACCTGCTCGACCACCGTTTGTTCGCGCGCGGTCAGGCCATAGTTGGAGGTCCGCAGGCGGGTCAGCTCCCGTGGGCCGGCCGGTCCGATCACGATGACCACGTCGCCGGCTCGATCGCCCGAAGATTCGGTGAGCGACGCTTGCAGGCTGAGCCAGCGGCCTGAGCGGCCCCGGACCCGCACGCTGGGCACGGTGACTTCATCGCTTTCCGTCTGTGGCGCCAGGGCTCGCCTCAGAGCAGCCACGACGGCCCAGATGGCGTCCGGCAGGTAGCCTCGGTCACGCCAACCGGGCCCGAGATCCAGGAGGTCGTCGTCGGGGCGAAGCCTTCGGCCGTGACTTTCCTCCAGATCCCGGCCATGGTGGCCCACGGCTTTCAGGGACTTGCGGACGGCTCTGTACTGGTCGACATCCCCAGCTCGGAGGAGGTTGCCCGGTCGGACTTCTTCGTGGCCGAAGCGGGCAGCGTGCCGTACGAGTTTTCGGAGGCTTAACGCATGCAGAAAACGCAAATCAATCCCTGGACCTGGCAGGACCCATGAGGCTTCTCACAGGCGTGGAAGGTCGAGGATGGCCGGACGCTCATCTTCGTCTCGGGCCAGGTGAGCAATTCCGCGGAGGGCCATCCATTGCACGAGGGCGACTTCGCGGCGCAGACGCGGCTTGTGTTTGAGAACCTGCGCGCCGTCCTGGAACAGGCCGGCGCCTCACTCGACAACGTGGTCAAGCTCGGCGTGTTTCTGACCGACATCGGCCGGCTGCCGGAGTGCGGCGCAGTCAAGGCGGAGTTCTTCAAGGGCCCGCAGCCGGCCTCTACCGCGGTCGGCGTCACTTCGCTGGCCGCGCCGGCCTACATGATCGAGGTAGAAGCGACGGCCGTCATCTAAGGCTACACTCGGCTCCGTGAGCCGGCCCCTAATCGGCGTGACCTGTGGCGCGATCCGGCCGGAGCACGGCGAGCCCGCCTACGGGCAGAACCAGGCCTACGTGCACGCGCTGCAGCAGGCCGGCGCGCTGGTGGCGCTGATCCCGCCCGGCGATGTGGAGCACACGAGGGACATGGCCGCTCGGTTCGACGGCCTGCTGCTGCCCGGAGGGGTGGACATCGATCCGGAGTTGTATGGACAAGCCCGGGTAGAGCAGGTTACGGCTACCGACCGCGAACGGGATGAACTGGAGATCGCCGCCTTCAGGGCGGCTTCCGAGCGAGGCAAGCCTGTCTTCGGGATCTGCCGGGGCCAGCAGTTGATCAACATCGCGCTCGGCGGCACGCTCTACCAGGACCTTCCCAGCCAGCTCACGCTGGAGCACGACGACGAGGCCGTCCCGCACCGGACCGACCGTGCGCTGGGCCGCGACTACCTGGGCCACGCGATCGATGTCCGGCCCGAGTCGCGGCTGGCGGGGATCGTTGGCCCCGGCCGGCTGTGGGTGAACACCTTCCACCACCAGGCCGTGCGCGACGTAGCGCCCGGCCTGCTGGTGACCGCCACCAGCCCGGACGGCGTCGTCGAGGGGCTCGAGACGGCGGACGGACGCGTGCTGGCGGTGCAGTGCCACCCCGAGGAGCTGACCCACCTGGAGTGGGCGGCGGCGCTGTTCAGGGCGTTCGTTGAGCAGGCCGCCCGAACGTAAACTTGCAGGGCATGTTCGACATCCCCGCGCGGATTCGGCGGGTGCGATCGGAGCTCGAGCACAAGCACCTCGATGCCCTCGTAGTCAGCCAGCCAGAGAACCGCCGTTACCTCAGCGGCTTCACCGGCTCGGCCGGGTTCTTGATCATCTCCCAGCGCGAAACGTTCCTGCTGAGCGACTTCCGCTATATGACGCAGGGTCCGCAGCAGGCGCCGGAGTACGAGTTCATCAAGATCGAGCGCGGCTTTCCTAAAGAAGGCCTCAAGCCCATCCTCGAGCGCGTCACCGGGCGGCGCATCGGGTTCGAAGCCGCCGACATGACGGTGGCCGGCCACGGCGCCTGGCTGGAGGGGATCGAGAACAGCGGCCTACCGGTGGAGCTCGTGCCCACGGAGAACCTCGTCGAGGGTTTGCGCGCGATAAAGGACGAGCAGGAGCTGGCCATCCTGGCCGAGGCGGTGCGCATCGTGGACGATGCCTTCGCCAAGCTGCGCCAGCAGGTCCGTCCGGGCATGACCGAGAAGGAGGTCGCCTGGAAGCTGGAGCAGCTGGTCCGCGAGGAAGGCGCCGAAGGGCTGTCCTTCCCGACGATCATCGCCTCCGGTCCAAACGCGGCCAAGCCGCACCACGGCGTCTCAGACCGGCCCATCCAGGCCGGCGAGCCCATCGTGTGCGACTTCGGCGCCAAGTACGAGGGCTACTGCTCGGACATCACACGGACGATCTGCATTGGCCAGCCCGATGGCCGGTTCAATGAGATCTACGAGCTGGTGCTCAAGGCGCAGCTCACGGCCGAACAGCGCATCGCGCCGGGCATCGAAGCGAAGGTCGGCGACCAGTACGCCCGCGACGTCATCTCCGAGGCGGGCTATGGCGAATACTTCGGCCACGGCCTGGGGCACGGTGTGGGCCTGCAGGTGCACGAGGCGCCGGCGATGGGGCCCACAGGCACCCTGGAGCTTGCGCCGGCCATGACTGTGACCGTCGAGCCCGGCGTGTACCTGCCTGAATGGGGCGGCGTCCGCATCGAGGACATCTGCTTCGTGCGCCACAATGGACTCGAAGTCGTCAACCGCGCCAGCAAAGATCCCAGAGTCTGAGGTAAACCACCAAGCATGATCAGCACTGGAGAGCTCAAACGGGGCTTCGTCATCGAGCTGGATAACGAACTCTGGCAGGTGGTCGAGTACAACCACCTCAAGCTGGGCCGCGGCAGCGCCCAGGTGCGCATGAAGCTCAAGAACGTGCGCACCGGCTCCAACGTGGAGAAGACCGTCCAGGCCGGTGAAAAGTTCCCGCGCGTCCGGCTCGACCACCACAACGTCCAGTTCCTGTATGAGGACGACGGGACCTACCATTTCATGGACACCGAGACCTTCGACCAGATCGCCCTCGGCAAAGACGTGCTGGGCGACAACGTCAAATGGCTGGTTGAGAACATGACCCTGGATCTGCTGACCTACGGTGACGAGCCGATCGATGTCGAGCTCCCGATCACCGTCGAGTTGGAAGTGACGGAGACAGAGCCCGGCTTCAAGGGTGATACCGCCACCGGCGGCAACAAGCCCGCCAGGGTGTCGACGGGCGCGACGGTGCAGGTGCCCCTCTTCGTGAATCAGGGCGACCGCATCCGGATCGACACCCGGACAGGGCAGTACATCGAGCGGGCGTGATCGGCGACGACATCCGTGAGCTGATCGAGCTCTTCAACAACAGCGACCTGACAGAGCTTTGCCTGGAGCAGCACGGACGCCGCCTGTTCCTGCGCAAGGGCGATGGGCCTTCGGCTGACGCTGTGGCTCCGGAGGAGCCGGTCGAGCCTGAGACGGTAGCCATCAAGGCGCACATGGTCGGGACCTTCTACTGGACGGCGGATAAGGCCGCCAAACCGGCCCTGGCGCTCCACCAGCAGGTAGAGAAGGGTCAGGTGGTAGGGCTCATCGAGGCCATGGACATCATGAACGAGGTGGAAGCGGATAGGGAAGGCGAGGTGGTCGAGATCGCGGTCACCAGCGGGCAGCCGGTGGAATATGGGCAGACCCTGGTGGTGCTGAGGCCCTAAGTGCGCGTCCTCAAGGTCGAGCAGGTCGTTCGGTTCCTGCGGGAGCTGTTTGATTCCAACGCCCTGCTGCAGGACCTGTGGGTCCAAGGGCAGATCTCCAGTGTCAGCAAGTCGCCCCAGGGGCACTACTACTTCACCCTCAAGGAGCGCGATTCCCAGCTGCAGTGCGTGCTCTTCCGGCAGGCCGTGGAGGCGCAGGTGACACCGCCGGTGAACGGCATGGCGGCCATCGTCCACGGCCGGATCACGGTCTACGAATCGCGCGGTGTGTTCCAGCTGGTGGCGGACCTCATCCAGCCGGAGGGCGTGGGCAAGCTGCACCTCCAGTTCGAGCAGCTCAAACAGCGCCTCAGCCGCGAGGGGCTGTTCGAGCAGGGACGCAAGCGGCCTCTGCCCAAATGGCCGCGGCGCATTGGCGTCGTGACCTCGCCGGCCGGGGCTGTGTTCCACGACATCGTGAACGTCATCAGGCGCAAATACCCGGCCTGCCATGTGGTGCTGGCGCCGGCGCTGGTCTCGGGGGATGGCGCGGCGCCGTCGATTGTCGCGGCGCTGCGGGCGCTGAACCAGAGCAAGCTGGTGCAGATCATCATCCTGGCGCGGGGCGGCGGCTCGCTGGAGGAGCTGTGGCCGTTCAATGACGAGCGTGTGGCCCGGGCAGTGTTCGCGTCCCGCGTGCCGGTGATCTCGGCAGTGGGGCATGAGACGGACACGACGATCGCTGACTTGGTGGCCGATCTCCGTGCGCCGACGCCCTCGGTCGCCGCCGAGCTGGCGGTGCCGGATCTGGCGGCCGAGATGCGCACACTGCGCGAGTACCAAACGCGGCTCCAGGGGGCGGCTCACACCCGCCTGGCCGAGCTCCGCACGCGCGTGGGTACGCTCCAGGGGGCGCTGGAGCGCAGCTCGCCGCTGGCGCGCCTGAAACACGATCGCGACCGGCTGGTGAGCCTCGAAGCGACCCTGCGCGGCTACGTACGGCACGCCCTGGCACTGCGCCGTGAGCGGGTGCAGGGCCTGGAGCGGCAACTGGCGCTCATGAACCCTTATGCGACGCTGGACCGCGGTTACTCCATCACCTACGACGCTTCCGGCCACGTCGTCTCGAGCATCGAGCGGGTGAAGACCGGCGACCTGCTGGCGGTGCAGGTCTCCGACGGCACACTCGGCGCGCGTGCTACCGGCGCGCGGAGGATGGCGCCCGCCGGCAGGACCGAGCACGAGGACGCTCGGCTGGCCTTTCCTTCCACGGCGGGAGCCGGGCATGGTGCCGGGCGTGCCTGAGGAGTCCGCCCCGGGGCGCGCGCAGGCGCAGGCTGAGTCCGAGCAGAATCTCACATTCGAGCAGGCCTACGCCGAGCTGGAGCAGACGGCCCAGGCGCTGCAGCAGGGCCAGCTCTCGCTCGACGAGACGCTGCGGCTGTACGAGCGTGGCTCGTTCCTGGCGCGCTATTGCCTGCAGAAGCTCGAAGGCGTGGAGATGAAGATCACGCAGCTCATGAGCCGCGCCGACGGCACCTACACCGCCAAGCCGATTGCTTCCGAGAAAGACATCACTCCGCCCGAGCCGCCTCGGCCGGAGCCCCGGCCGACGGACGAGGCGGACCTGCAGGAGCAGAAAGAGCTGTTCGAGTAGGGACGGCTACCGCCCCCCATAGGCCCGGAACAGCGTCGACAGCTCGTCGGCGTCGCCGAGATCGCCTTCCGCGCGGGCGCGGCCGGACTGGATCAGCTTCTCGCTCGACAGCCGGCCGGCCATCAGCAGCAGAAAGTCGCCGCCATCCAGCGTCAAGGTGGCATCGGGCTGGGTGGTGTCGCCACCCCAGAAGGCCCTGCCGTCGGCGATCGTCAGGATGCGATCCTGGTTCACCGGTGCGCCCACGACGAAGCGGTAGGCGCGGTCCATGGAGGCGATCTTCTCAGGCACGAACCAGCCGGGAAAGGCGTCGGCGATCCGTTCCGCCACCGGAACCAGGGCCGGCGCCTCCAGCCTGGCCTCGGGGTCCCCTGTCGACTGCACGTCCCAGCCGTGGATGGCCAGCTCGCTGATCCGCAGCCCGAGAAACATGCTCACCGCTACGGTGCCGAATACGGGATGTGTGCGCATCGCCTGCAGCTCCTGCGGCGACATGCCCCCGAACGTCTCCACGAGCTGGCGGTCGGTATCGGCGAAGCGGCGCTTCAGTTCGCCGGCAGGCAGCGCGCATGCCTCCGCGAAAAACCTGGCGCGCTCCTCCACCAGGTTGGCGGCGTTGATCGTCTCCAGCGCATAGCCGCGGAAGACCTGGGCGCCCGTCGTCAGGTGCGCGACGACGTCCTGAACCCTCCAGCCCGGGCACCCCAGGGTGTCCTTCGCGAAATCCGCCTCGACGGTCGAATCGACGATCTGACGGGTGGCCGCGGCCTGCGCCTCGAGAAGCCCTGTGGCATCGCTCATGGCCTAGAATCTTCGCACCAGCCGGCTTTCCAGAGAAAGGACCGCCTTTGAAATTCGGACACTTCTGCCTGCCTACCTATTACGAGGATGTCTACGGCAGCGTGGGCAACCACATGCGGCGCCTGGTGGACTTCATGGCCGCCAGCGAAGATCTGGGATTCGACGCGTTGTGGGCCAACGAACACCACTTCCATGCCTACGGCGGGCACATCCCCTCGCCGCCGGTGTTCCTGGCGGCTCTGGCGCAGCGAACCAAGCGCGTGCGGTTGGGAACGTCGATTATCGTCATGCCGCTGCACAACCCGATCGAGATCGCCGAGCAGATGGCGATGGTCGACCTGATGTCCGGCGGTCGCGTGGAGCTGGGCGTCGGGCGCGGCTTCGTGGTTCACGACCACGAGACCTTTGGCGTGCCGGTGGCGGAGGGACAGGCGCGAACAACGGAAGGGCTGGAAGTGATCCTGAAGGCGTGGACGGGCCAGCCGTTCACGCATCACGGCCAGCACTTCCAGTACGAGAACCTGACGGTCTGGCCGAAACCGGAGCAGGATCCGCATCCGCCGGTGTGGCTGGCCTGCAGCAACAACCCCGAGAGCTTCGCCTGGACGGCCCGCCACGGCTACAAGCTGCTCACGGTCGCGTATGTGAAGCCCCTCGAGAAGCTGGCCGGCTTCACGGACATCTACCGCCAGACGTGGCAGGAGTCGGGCCGCTCGATGGCCGACTGCGAGGTGTGCACGCATTACCAGGTCTTCGTCCACGAGGACGGCCAGCTGGCCCGCGAGCGCTGCAAGCAAGCTCTGCGGCGCTACTCGGAGCTGTTGCGCGCCTCGCTGCAGCAGGCCAGGGATGTCAACGAGGCGCTGCGCCAGTCGGCGGCCGAGGACGTGGACATCGACAAGGTCATCGACCAGGGGCGGGTATGCGCCGGCACGCCGGAAGAGTGCCTGGGCATCCTGGAGCGAGCGCAGGACCAGCTCGGCCTGACCATCGTGGACTGCAACTTCCTGTTCGGCGGCCTCACCTACGAGGAGGCCGATCGGTCCATCCGGCTGTTCGCCACCGAGGTCATGCCCCGGCTCAAGAATCGCCTGCCGTCTTGGAAGGGGGCGCTGGCGGGAGCACGCTGACCGTGGCCCCCGCCGTTCGGGGGTGAGCTAAGATCGGCCAAAGGGAGAGGGTATGTCGGGACACTCCAAATGGGCGCAGATCAAGCGCCAGAAGGGCGTCAACGACGCCCGCCGAGGCCAGCTCTTCACCAAGGTGGGCCGTGAGATCACCGTCGCTGCACGCGAGGGGGGCGGCGATCCGGATGCCAACTTCCGGCTGCGCCTGGCCATTCAGAAGGCGCGCGAAGTGAACATGCCCCAGGACAACATCCAGCGAGCCATCAACCGTGGGACCGGGGCCGACAAAGAAGGCGGCCAGCTCGAGGAGCTGTTCTACGAGGGCTACGGTCCCAACGGCGTGGCCATCATGGTCCAGGTCCTGACCGACAACCGCAACCGGGCCGCGGCCGACGTGCGCAATGTGTTCACGCGCGGCGGAGGAAATATGGGCGAGGCCGGCTCCGTGGCCTGGATGTTCGACCAGAAGGGCCTGATCACCGTCGAGCTGGATGGCGCCAACTCCGAGGAAGCCGAGCTGGCAGCCATCGAGGCCGGCGCGGACGACATCCAGGAGAGCGATGGCGTGCTGGAGGTCTACACGGATAAGGCCGAGCTGGACGCCGTGCGCCGGGCGCTGGATGCGCAGAAGTTGAAAATCAGCTCGGCCGAGCTCTCGATGGTGCCCAAAACGCTGATGGACCTGGACGAGAAGGCAGCGACCGCCGTGGCCCGACTGGTCGACCGGCTGGAAGAGCTGGACGACGTCCAGCGGGTATACGTGAACGCCGACATCCCGGAGGAGATCCTGGCGAGCGTCTCCGGGTAACGATCACCGTTGCGGGAGCGGCCTTAGACCATTTGAGCTAGAATGCGCGCAGCATGCGCATTCTGGGCGTCGATCCCGGGACGGCGACGACCGGGTACGCCCTCGTCGAAACCAATCCCGATCGAGCGCTGACGTACGGCGTCATCCTGACACCTGCGGGGCTGCCGCTGGAGCAGCGGTTGCGCGAAATTCACCAGCGCTTGTCGGCGCTGATCGCGGAGTTCAGGCCCGACGTGTGCGCCGTCGAGGAGCTGTTCTTCGGCAAGAACAGCCGGTCGGCGTTCAGCGTCGCGCAGGCGCGCGGCGTGGCGTTGCTGGCGGCAGCGGAGTCTGCCCTTGCGGTGGAGGTGTACCGTCCCATCCAGGTGAAGCAGGCCGTGGCCGCCTATGGCGGGGCGACCAAGCCGCAGGTGCAGCAGATGGTGCGCATGCTCCTGGGCCTGCCGGAGATCCCTCGGCCGGACGACGCCGCCGACGCCCTGGCCATCGCTCTGTGCCATGCGCATTCCTACGAGGCCGCGGCGCGGCTTCGGGCGGCGGCCGGATGATCGCCGGGCTGGAAGGCCGCATCGTGCGCCGGGGCGGGGACTACGTCGTGGTGAACGTGGGCGGTGTGCACTACAAAGCCATGGTCTCGCCACAGACGCTGTCGGCGCTCGAGGGTGAGCATGCCTCCCTGGCGACCTACCTGTACGTGCGGGAGGACGCGCTCCAGCTGTATGGGTTCGCCTCACCGGAGGAACAGGAGCTGTTCGAGCAAGTGCTCAACGTGAGCGGCATCGGGCCCAAGGGCGCGCTGGCGCTCGTCGGCGCGATGGCCCCGGCCGCGCTGCGGCAGGCCATCCAGGCCGGGAATGTCGACGTGCTGAAGCGGGTGCCCGGCATCGGCGCCAAAACCGCCCAGCGGCTCATCCTCGAGCTCAAGGGCAAGCTCGCGCCGGGCATCGCCGAAATTGCGCCCGCCGGCAGCCCCGAGGCGGAGCTGGCTCAGGCGTTGGGCGCGCTGGGCTACGGGCCGGCCGAGGTCGCCTCCGCGGTCAGCTACCTGCGCGGTGTGGATCTGCCGGTGGAGGAGCGCCTGCGGCGGGCGCTCCGCTTCTTCGCGGAAGGGGCTATCTCCTGATCGGCGAGGCCGATCGCCTCGTGGCCGGGGCGCAGCAGCCCGAAGATGGCGCCGTCGAGCTGAGCCTGCGGCCGCGGTGGCTGAGGGAGTACATCGGCCAGGATAAGGTCAAAGACAACCTGGCGATCTTCATCGAGGCCGCGCGGGCCCGCGGCGAGGCCCTGGACCATGTGCTGCTGTACGGCCCGCCCGGCCTAGGCAAGACCACGCTGGCCAACGTTATCGCCAACGAGATGGGCGTCAAGATCAAGACCACATCCGGTCCCGCCATTGAGCGACCGGGCGACATGGCCTCGATGCTGTCGGTCATGGGTAAGGGCGACATCTTCTTCATCGACGAGGTCCACCGGCTGCCGCGCGTGGTGGAGGAGGTCCTCTACCCGGCTATGGAGGACTACGTCATCGACATCATGATGAGCAAGGGGCCGGGAGCGCACAGCGTGCGCATCCCCCTGCCGCGCTTCACGGTAGTGGGCGCGACGACGCGGTACGCCGCCATGACCTCGCCACTGCGCGACCGGTTCGGCGTCACCTACCGGCTGGACTTCTACGACGTGCCCGCGCTCCGCGAGATCGCGCTGCGCTCGGCCGGCATCCTGGGCGTCCGCATCGACGAGGAGGGCGCGGCGGAGATCGCTGATCGCTCGCGCGGCACACCGCGGATCGTGAATCGACTGCTGCGCCGCCTGCGGGACTACGCAGAGGTGCGGGGCAGCGGGATCATCGACAAGCCCACGGCGCAGCAGGCGCTGGCGATGCTCGAGATCGACGCGCTGGGCCTGGACGAGATAGACCGCAAGCTGCTGGCGACGATCATCGACAAATTCTCTGGCGGGCCGGTCGGGCTCGACACACTGGCGGCCTCAATCTCCGAGGAGCCGGAGACTATCGAGGATGTGTACGAGCCGTTCCTGCTGCAGCTGGGGTTCATCCAGCGCACGCCTCGCGGCCGGGTGGCCACCCCGCTGGCTTACCAGCACCTGGGCCGCCCATCCAAGCCCGGCCAGCCGGGGTTGTTCAGCTAGCCAGGAGCTCGCGCAGACCCTCATCCAGCCTCACCGTCGGTTTCCAGCCGAGGAGGCGCTCAGTGCCAGCTAGCTCGGCGGCGGAGTGCCGGATCTCTCCCGAGCGCGGCGGCTCGAACTCAGGCTCGAGCATCCCCGGCCGAAGCCGGCGTAGCAGCTCGAGCAAGGCGAGCACGCTCGTCTGAATCCCTGAGCCGACGTTGACGGCCTCGTGCGGCCCGGTCCACGCAGCGGCGCGCACGTTCGCCTCGACCACGTCCGACACATGCACGAAGTCTCGCGTTTGGCCGCCGTCTCCGTAGACGATGGGCGGCACACCCTGGCGGATGGCCGAGAGAAATCGCGGGATCACCGTCGCGTAGGCAGAGCCGGCCGGCTGTCCCGGCCCGTAGACGTTGAAGTAGCGGAGACTGACGGCGTTCACCCCATAGAGGCGCTGGAACACCGCGGCGTAGTACTCACCGGCGAGCTTGTCGGCCGCATACGGCGACATTGGCCGCGGAAGCATATCCGTCCGCCAGGGGAGCTCGGGCTGGTCGCCGTAGAGGGCGCAACTCGACGAGTACACGATGCGGCCCACGCCGGCCTGCTGCATGGCATGCAGCACGACGAGCGTGGCGGTGCCGCAATGGCCATGGCTGCGCAGCGGGTCCTCGACCGAGGCCGCCACGGAAGGGAACGCGGCCAGGTGGAACACGCACTCGGCGCCGCGCAGGACCTCCGGCAGGTCTGGGTCCGGCTTGGAAAGGTCCATGCGCACGAAGCGCACGTCGTCCAGGACGCCGTCGAGATTGGCCAGCGAGCCGGTGAGCAGGTTGTCGATGATGGTCACCTCATCGCCGCGCTGGACGAGTCGGCGAACCAGGTGTGAGCCGATGAACCCGGCGCCGCCAGTGACGCAGGCCCTCACGCTGGCAGCTTAGCCTGCGAGCGCCGCCTCGAAGCTGGGATCGTGCAGCGGGCCGAGGTAGGTGTCGGCAGGCTCGTCAACGGCGCCGGCCCGCAGGACCTGCACCCGGTTGGGCCCGAGCAAGTCATCGAGCTGCTGCTTGAGCTTGGGATTCCACCAGGTGGTGGCGCCGGGATGGCGAGCCAGATGGTGCTTACCCAACCGCAGATCGAAGCAGTCGTTGCCGCGGTAGCTGTGCAGGGCGGCGATGACGCGCTCCAGGCAGCGGACGTCGGCCTCATGGTTGCCGGTGGGGTGGATCTCGATCTCCAGCCGCAGCGGCTCGCGGCGCTCCAGCATTTCCTCGAGTGGCTGCACGGTCTCGCACAGCAGCTGCGGCTGGTCGTCGCGGAAGTCGACCTTGCCCGTGACGACTACCGGCCTCTCGTCTACCCAGTGGGAACCGGTTTCGTCGTACAGGCGAGGGAAGACGATGACCTCCATCGAGCCGGTCAGGTCCTCGATGGTCGCGGCCAGCATCATCTTGCCGGCTCGCGTTGCGATGCGCCGCTGGGCGCTGATGATGCCGCCGATGGTGATCACGCGCCCGTTGAACTCGGTGTCGACCTCGGCGATATTGCACGTGCGGATAGCAGCGAGCGCCGGCTCCAGCGGCATCAGCGGGTGGTCGCTCAAGTAGAGGCCGAGGTGTTCCTTCTCCCAGGCGAGCTTCTGGCGCTGCGGCGTGCTGTCCTCGATCGCTTCGCGGACCGAGCGGCCGGTCCACAGCGCCGCCGAACCGTCCTGCCCGAGGACGTCGCTGCCGCTGCCGCCGGCCATCATCAGCTCGAACATGGTCACCTGGCCGACCTCGGCGGCGCGCTGAGCCGCCTGCGCCGAGGCCATCACTTTCTCCAGCTCGTCCAGCATGGCCTGGCGGCCGCCCAGGTCGTCGACACCGTCGAAGGCGCCGCACTTGATCAGCGACTCGATGACCTTGCGGTTGATGTCCCGGAAGTCGACTTTGTTGCAGAAGTCCTCCAGGCTGGCGAAGGCCCCTTTTTCCGCCCGCGCGTCGATGATGGCCTGGGCCGCCCCGCGCCCGACGTTCTTGACCGCGGCCAGGCCGAAGCGGATGGACTCGTTCACGATCGTGAAGTCCAGCTGCGACTCGTTGACGTCGGGCGGCAGGACCTCGACGTTCATGCGGCGGCACTCGGCCACGGCGGCCGCGACCTTGTCGGAGTTGCCTTGCTGGGCAGTGAGCACGGCGGTCATGAACTCGACCGGGAAGTTGGCCTTCAGGTAGGCCGTCTGGTAGGCGACCAGGCCGTAGCTGGCCGCGTGGGCCTTGTTGAAACCGTAGCCGGCGAAAGGCTCGATCAGCGTCCACAGCTGGCGGGCCTTGTCCTCGGTCATGCCGTAGTCCTTGCCGTTGGCCAGGAGCCCGGCGATGAGCTTCTCCTTCTGGGCTTCCATCTCGGAGGCGATCTTCTTGCCCATGGCCTTGCGCAGGGCGTCGGCCTCGGCCCAGGAGAAGCCCGCCATCTGGACGGCGATCAGCAGGACGTCGTCCTGGTAGGTGACGACGCCATAGGAATCGGCCAGGATGGGCTCGAGCCGAGGGTCGAGGTAGGTGATCTTGGACGCATCGTGCTTGCGCTCGATGAAGGCCGGGATGGTGTTCATCGGGCCCGGCCGGTAGAGGGCGACCATGGCGGCGATGTCGAAGATGTTGCTGGGCTTGAGCTGCTGGACGTAGCGGCGCATGCCCGGGGACTCCATCTGGAAGATGCCCGTCGTCTCGCCGCTGGACAGAAGGTCGTAGCTGGCCTTGTCGTCGAGCGGGATGGCGGTGATGTCGAGATCGATGCCGCGCGTCTGCTTGATGAAGGCGACTGTGTCCTCGACGATGGACAGATTGATCAGGCCCAGGAAGTCCATCTTGAGCAGCCCGATCTTCTCGACGGCGTTGAACTCGAACTGGGTTAGCAGGCCGACGCCGCCGCAGGCCGAGGCATTGGTCTCGGCCTTGGGGTCGCGCATGAGCGGCAGGTACTCGACCAGTGGCCTATCGGCTATGACGACGCCGCAGGCATGGGTGGAGACGTGGCGGACGGTGCCCTCCAGCTCCTGCGAGAGATTGATCAATTCCTTGACATAAGGCGTGGACTGGTAGAGCTGCTGGAGCTCCGGCACCTGGTCCAGCGCCATCTGGATCGTGGTCGGGACGGTGGGCTTGTCGGGAGGGATGAGCTTGCAGATGCGGTCTACGTCGCCGTAGGGCATGCCGAGTACGCGGCCGACGTCACGGATCGCGGCGCGTGCGCCCATGGTCCCAAAGGTGCAGATGCGGGCCACGTGATCCTCGCCGTACTTCTGGGCAACGTAGCCCAGGACCTCGTCGCGGCGCTTGTCGGAAAAGTCCATGTCGATGTCGGGCCCGGTGGGCCGCTCCTTCGTCAGGAAACGCTCGAAGGGCAGCTTGTAGAACAGGGGGTCGATGCCCGTGATATTCAGCAAGTAGGAGACGATGCTGCCGGCGGCCGAGCCGCGGCCGGGACCGACGGCAATGCCGTGCTCCTTGGCCCAGTTGACGTAGTCGGCCACGATGAGCATGTACGTGGCATAGCCCTTGGAGATGATCACGTCGAGCTCGTAGTCGATCCGGGCGCGGATCTCCTCGGTGACGGGCCGGTACTTGCGTTCGGCGGACTCGAACACCAGCCGGCGGATGTAGCTCTCAGGCGTGCTCCCGTCCGGCGGCTCGTACTTGGGCAAGATCCAGGTCCCGACGGGGATCTCGACGTTGCAGCGCTCGGCGATGCCCAGTGTGTTCTCGAGCGCCCGCGGAAGATCCCGAAAGAGCTCGGCCATTTCCTGGGGCGAGCGGACGTAGAACGTGTCGCTGTCGAAGCGGAAGCGGGTCTGGTCGGAGCGGTCCTTGCCGACCTGGATGCACAACAGGATGTCGTGGGGGTTGAAGTCCTCTTTCGAGGTGTAGTGCGAGTCGTTGGTAGCCACCAGCTCGATGCCGAGCCTAGCGCTCATGTCCTGCAGTGCGGCGTTGACCCGCGCCTGGTTCTCGCTCTGGTGGCCCTGGACCTCGAAGAAATAGTTGTCCCGCCCGAAGATGTCGCGGTACTCCTCGGCCAGGCGGAGGGCCTTGTCGGGATTGCTCTTGAGGACGGCCTGCGAGAGCTCGGAGCCGAGGCACCCGCTGAGGGCGATCAAGCCCTCGCTGTGGGCGCGCAGCAGGTCGTGGTCGACGCGCGGCTTGTAGTAGTAGCCGTCCAGCCAGGCTGCGCTGATAAGGCGCATCAGATTGCGGTAGCCGGTGAGGTCCTTGGCCAGTACCGTGAGGTGGTAGTTCTCGCGATCGCGCAGGCTGTCCCGGTCGCGCAGCGAACGCTCGGCCACGTACAGCTCGGCGCCAATGATGGGCTTCACGCCTTTGGCCTTGGCCGCCTTGTAGAAGTCGATCGCCCCATGCATGTTGCCGTGGTCGGTCATGGCCACGGCGCTCATGCCAAGGCTCTTGACGTGCTCCATGAGGGGTTCGATCTTGGTCAGCCCGTCCAGCAGGGAATATTCGGTGTGAACGTGGAGGTGGGCGAAATCAGTCACGGCCAAGGCGCTGCAAGAATGCTATCAGAAGCGTGACATTTACTTGAACAAAAAAACTAGCCGGCTTTAGCGGCTTGTTGTAAGGGATACTACGCCTGGCCATGTGGTTGCTGAAGCGCCTGCTCAGCCCCAAGGCCATGGTCGGCCTGCTCTGCGGCGCCATCGCCTTCGCGCTGCTGCTCAACTTCGCCGACATCAGCAAGGTTGGCGAGGCGTTCCAGCACTTCCCGCCCATCCTGATTCCGATCCTCTTGGGGCTGGTTATCGCCCGGGAAGTGGTGCGGATTTTCGAATGGCACTACCTTCTGACCGCGCTGGGCAAGCGGCCGACGGTGCGCCACAGCGCCCTGACCCTGCTGGGCGGCGACGCCAGTCAGATCCTGCCGGCAGGCATCTACATCGAGAACATCCTCCTGCAGCAGACGGAGGGGACGCCAATCGCCACGTCCCTGGCCGCGACTCTGGCCATGCAACTGATGGAGGCGGCCATCTCGCTCCTGGTGCTGGCGGTCGTCGGCGTACCCGGCTGGGATTGGCTGCGACCGGTGGCCATCCTGGTCCTGGCCGGTTACAGCGTTTTCCTGCTGCTGGTGAGCCGTCCGGAGGTGGTGAGCTGGCTGGCCAGGCGCCAGACGGGCAAGGGCTGGACGGCCTGGCTGGCCGCCCAGGTGGCGCATTTCATCGAGGGCTTGGAAGGCCTCATGCAGCCCGGCAAAATCCTGCGCACCGCCGGGCTGACCGCGGCCTACCTGGTGTTCACCATAGGCGCCTTTTACGTCACCCTCCGCGCCTACGGGCTGCCGAACATCGGCCCACTCGAGGCAACGGCGATCTACTGCTTCATCCTTACCTTGATCATCCTCGTGCCGCTGCCTTCGGACCTGGGATTGAGTGAGGGCAGCGGAGTGACCATCCTGCTGGCCTATGGTGTCCCGCTGGCCGAGGGGCTGACGATCATGCTGATCAACCGCTTCGCCGTGCTGCTGTTCACGGAGCTGCTGGCCGGCGCCGCCTTGTTGGGTGCTAACATCGGATTCCGGAATGCCTGACCACGCCGGCGAAGAGGCCGCCCGGAGGTTGTTGGAAGGCGCCGACCCCGCATCGCTCAGCCATGATGCGCTGCTGGCTGCGGTCGAGGGCCTGGCTGCGCAGAAGAGCGCCGAAGCCGCCACCGCCCTGGCGCGACTGAACGCGCCGAAGGACGTAGCGAAAGCAGCCAGGCGAGCCCTATTCCGGCTGCAGACGCAGGGCATCCGGCCGGCGGAGGAGGCCGTGGCGGCTGCGACCCCGCCGAAACTGGCCGCACCCGCGGCGCCGAAGATAAAGCTGCTCGAGGGCCGTATCAGCTCCTATGACCCACGCGGTACACGAGCCGTGTCGATCCTGGCCGAGAAGCCGTTTACGGGACTGGTGAACCTGTTCGCCATCGCCAGCGATACTGACGGCCTTATGGACGCCGAGCTGAGCACCACGACTAAGAAGGCCTACTTCGCGCGCCTGGACAACTTCACGCGACAGTACGGGTATATCGAGTTCGTGCCCACGCCCCCGGAGTATGCCAACCAGGCCGTCTATCGTTGCGCCGAGCTCAACGAGAAGTCGGGCACGCCTCTGCCGCAGGACTTCAGCATGTGGAAGAGCTTCGGGGCCGAGCCGCCGGACGAACCCCTGCAGCCGCCGATCTTCTCAGAGCTGGCGGCCGACGAAGTGCGCCAGCGAGTGCCGCTGGAAGCTACGCGGGAGCTAGCCCACACCGAATTCGAAGCCTGGGGCTACGACGAGGAGCAGCTGAAGGAGCATTTGGCCCGGCTCGAAACCGCTCGGGGCGGGCCGCTGGTATTGAGCGAGGGCGCCCAGAAAGGCCGCGAGAAGGCCATCGTCGACGAGGCGACCGACGCGATCTTCAAAGACGACGAGCTGGCGCGGGCCAAGGAGCGGCTTCAGGAGACGGCCCATTTCCTGTTCCAGAAGGGCGACAGGGAGGCCGCGGAGCGATGTCTGCGGGCGGCCCTGGAGATCGACGCCGGGCTTCCACGCAGCCAGCCGTTCCTGCGCGAGATTATCAGCAAGAGCTTCGAGGCGATTACCCACGGCGGGCACGACTACGAGCATGACCACGAGCCCGAGCGCCGCGGGCCAGGGGTGACTCGAACCGAATCTGGAATCGTCCTGCCGGCGTGATTCGCCGTGGATGGCCAGGCGCGACTGCAGCTGAGCCTCCGTGGGCGGGTCCAGGGCGTTGGCTTCCGGCTGTGGGCGCGCCAGCAGGCGCAGCGGCTGGGCTGCACCGGCTGGGTCCGCAATGATCCGTCAGGCACGCGCGTCGAGGTGGTGGCCGAAGGCGCGCGGAGTACGCTGGAGGAGCTGTTGAAGCGGCTGAGCCAGGGTCCACCTGGCGCCTATGTGACGCACGTCGAGGCAGAATGGCACGACAGTACGGGCGAATTCGACCACTTCCAGATCCGCCCGTAGAGCTCGCGGCCGAGCAGCCGGACTACCGGCTGTACGCCGCGCTGGCGGGGGCAAGCATCGTCGCCGGGCTGCTGATATTCGGCGCGCTGGTGTACGGCCTGGTGTTTACCTTCACCAGCTTCATTCCTTCGCTTACCGACAGCCGAACGGCGACCATGACGGCGACAGTGGGCACCGTCGAGCTGCGCGAAGCGGGCTCGAACCGCTGGTCCATTCCCGCGCCGAGCCAGCAGCTGCATGAGGGCGATACGATTCGCACGCGCGAGAACAGCCGAGCCCTCATTACCTTGTTCGACCAGAGCACGGCGACGCTCTATCCGCTGACGGAGATGACGATCGTCTCGATGCGGGCCAACCGCTTCGGCAGCGCGCTACGGTCCCAGCCCCGGACTATCGTGAAGCTGCGGGAAACGTCGGGCCGCGCTCTGCTGGGCGTGGCTCATCTGAACCCGGTCTCGGACCTCCAGTTCGAGGTGGAGAGCGGACCTGGACGCGCCAGCTTCATGGAGGGCAGCTACATCGTCAAGGTGACTCCCAACGAGACCTTCGAGGTGGTCGCTACGCGTGGGCGGAGCGTGGTGAGCGGAGCCGGTGGGGAGGTGATCATCCGCGGCGGTGAGCGGACGCAGGTACGCGGCAGCCAGCCGCCGGATTCGCCAATCCTGGCCGCCGAGGACCTGATCGAGAACGGCACATTCGTGCGCGCCGAAAACAATGACAAGCCGCTCAAATGGGACGTGCTAGCGCCCACGCCCGAGGGCCGTGACGTGCCCGGCCGTACACGGCTCACCTCCGACGAGGGGTTCCCGGTGGTGCGCTTCACGCGAGTGGGCGGGACGTACCATGCGGAGCAGGGGCTCCGCCAGACCGTCAACCAGGACGTCACCGATTACAACCTGATCCGGCTCGAATTGCGGTTCAAGGTCTTCTCGCAGAACGTGCCGGGAGGCGGCGACCAGGGCAGCGAGTACCCGCTGATGGTGCGGGTCAACTATCTCGACCAAACCGGCGCCCAGGCGCTGTTCGTACGCGGCTTCTACGTCCAGAACGAGGGCAACCGCCCGACTACCAACGGCCAGCAGGTAAAGGCCAACGAGTGGATCAACCTGGCCGGCGAGGATGCCCTGCAGCTCCAGCGGGTCGTGCCGAAGGTGCAGCTTATCCAGTCCGTGGAGGTGATGGCCTCCGGCCATGATTACGACAGCGAGATTCAGCGCGTGGCGCTGGTTGTCGAGTAGCTGAGGCATGCGCCGCATCTGCGTCGTCGGCACCGGCTATGTGGGGCTCGTTACCGGCACCTGTTTCGCCGAGCTCGGCAATCAGGTGGCCTGCGTCGATATCGACGAGACGAAGATCAAGCTCCTGCAGACGGGCAGCATACCCATCTACGAGCCGGGGCTGTTCGAGCTGGTGCAGCGCAACTCCAACATGGGCCGGCTGTGCTTCACCACATCCTATGCCGAAGCTATGCGCGACGCCGAGTTCGTGTTCATCGCCGTCAACACCCCGCCCTCGTCCGAGAATGGCGGGGCCGACCTGCGCTTCGTCGAGGCGGCGGCGAAATCGATCGGGCAGCACCTCGACCACGACCTGATCATCGTCAACAAGAGCACGGTGCCCATCGGCACCGGGGACCTGGTGGCGCAGATCGTCGAACGCGAGCGGCGGACTGACGCCTGTTTCTCGGTGGTCAGCAACCCGGAGTTTCTGCGCGAGGGCAGCGCCGTGGCCGACTGCCTCAACCCGGACCGGGTAGTCCTGGGCTGCACGGACCGCGCGGCCGGCGAAGCGGTGGCCTCCCTGTACCTGTCGCTGCGCTGCCCGATCATCATCACCGACCTGGCGACGGCCGAGATGATCAAGTACGCCTCGAATGCGATGTTGGCGGCGCGCATCTCGTTCATCAACGAGATCGCCGCCATCTGCGAGGCGCTCGGCGCCGATGTCAAGCAGGTGGCCATCGGAATGGGCTATGACAAGCGCATCGGCAGCTCGTTCCTGGAGGCGGGGCTCGGCTACGGGGGCAGCTGCTTCCCCAAGGACGTAAAGGCCCTCATGCACATGGCCCTCACGCACGGCTGCCATCCGCAGCTCCTGCAGGCGGTGGAAGACATCAACAACGACCAACGCAAGCGGGCGGTGAACAAGCTCAAGGAGCTGCTGGGGTCGCTCGAAGGAAAGACCGTTGCGCTGCTGGGTATGGCCTTCAAGCCGAACACCGACGACATGCGCGAGGCAGCGTCGATCGACATCGCCGGCATGCTGCTCGAGCAGGGCGCCAAAGTGAAGGCCTACGATCCGGTGGCCATGTCCATGGCCAAACTGTTCTTGCCGGCGGTCGAGTACTGTCGCGACGCCTACGCGGCCGCCGAGGGCGCCGACGGCCTCATGATCGTGACCGACTGGAACGAGTTCAAGCAGCTCGACATGCTGCGCGTCAAGGAACTGATGCACACGCCGGTGATCGTCGACGGCCGCAACATCTACGACGGGAACACGCTGCGCGAGCTGGGCTTCACCTACCGGGGCACCGGCCGCAACTAGCGCCCGACTATGCACGCCATCGGCGTGGACATCATCGAGATAGACCGGGTGCGCCAGTCCGTCGAGCGCTTCGGCCCACGCTTCCTGGATCGGGTCTACACCGAGGCGGAACAGGCCTACTGCCGGGGACGTGCGCCGCAGCTCGCCGGGCGCTTCGCCGCCAAAGAGGCTGTCTCAAAGGCGCTGGGTACGGGCATCCGCCGCATCCACTGGCGCAATATCGAGATCCTGCCCAACAAGGCCGGCGCGCCACGAGTCACGCTCCACGCTCGGGCTGAGCAGCGGTTCGCCGCGCTGGGCCTGAGCAGCATCCAAGTGAGCATCTCCCACTCGCGAGAGAACGCCGTGGCTGTGGCCATAGCGTCCTAACGGATGGCCCAGCGGCTGGTCACCACTGCTGAAATGCGCGCCCTGGAGCAGGGCTCGGTGCGGGCCGGAGTGTCGCTGGACGCGCTCATGGACAATGCCGGCCTGGCCGTGGCCGAGCGGATTCGGGCGCTGAACGGGTACAGGACCGGCCGGGCGCTCGTCCTGGTGGGGCCCGGCAATAACGGCGGGGATGGGCTGGTCTGCGCCGAGCACCTTCGCGCCTGGGGCTGGGAGGTCCGCTTGCACCTCACACCCCAGAAGGACCGGGACCCCGCGCGCTTCCCGGTGCTGGCGGCGCTGAAGCCCGGCCCGGCGCCGGAGGTGCCGGTCGACGTCGTCGTTGACGCCTTGCTCGGGACGGGCAGCTCGCGGCCAATCGAAGGCCCAATGGCCGCTGCGCTGGATACCGCGCGGACGCGGCACAGCACGGCTCGCGTCGTGGCCGTGGACGTTCCGAGCGGCGTGAATGCCGACACCGGGGCGGCCGATCGACGCACCCTGCCAGCCGAGCTCACGGTCACACTGGGGCTGGCTAAGGTCGGCCTGTACCAGTACCCGGCGCGGGATCTTGCCGGCCGGATCGAAGTGGCGGACATCGGCATCCCCGACGCGCTCACCGACGATGTCCGCACCTGGCTCAGCGACCGCGAGCTGGCTGCGCACTGGCTGCCTGAGCGCCCAACCTCCGGCCACAAGGGCACCTTCGGCAAGCTGCTGGTGGTGGCCGGCTGCGCCAACTACACCGGCGCGCCCTACCTGACCAGCGTGGCCGCCGGGCGTGTGGGCGCCGGCCTGGTCCGCATCGCCACCCCTCGCAGCGTTCACCCGATCATCGCCGGCAAGTTCACTGAGGCCACCTTCACGCCGCTGCCGGAGACCGCGGAGGGCGCCCTTTCTCGCGAAGCGCTGCCACGGATCAAGTCGCTGCTGGAAGACGACTTCGACTGCCTGCTGATAGGCCCAGGATTGGGCCAGGATTGGGAGACGCGCCAGGCTCTCGAAGAGCTGCTCCTCGGGGGCCTAAAGCTGCCGCCGCGCGTGGTCATCGATGCCGACGGCCTCAATAACATCGCCACCCAGCCTGACTGGCCCCAACGGCTGCCTCGCGGCTGCGTCCTCACGCCGCATCCGGCGGAGTTCGGCCGCCTCGCCAACATGGCTCTCGACCAGGTCCTGGAACAACGGTTCGAGCTGGCCCGCGCTAAGGCCGCGGAATGGGGCCAGGTGATCGTGGCCAAGGGCGCCAACACAATCATTGCTGGGCCGGATGGGCGGACGGCGATCGATCCGGGTGCCAATCCGTTGATTGCGACGGCCGGGACCGGCGACGTCCTGGCCGGCGCGATAGCTGGCTTGCTGACGCAAGGCGTGCCGGCCTGGGAGGGCGCGGTGGCGGCTACGCGGGTGTGCTCAACGGCCGCCGAGAGGCTCGTCCCGGTTTACGGCCGGGCCGGCATGCTGGCCAGCGACCTGCACGCCCAATTGCCGAAAGCGCTTCAGGCGCTCACCGCTGCACGATGACCGGCGTGCCCACGTCGGCCCAGGCGTAGAGCCGCTCGGCGGCCCCAAAGGGCGCGTTCACGCAGCCGTGCGTGCCGGTGCCATCGGCGCCTGGCCGGCCATTGATGACGTTCGAGCCGGGGCCGAACCAGGAGCGCCAGGGCGCGTCGTGGATGAAGTAGCCGCTGGGCTCGAAAAGCAGCGCGTAGGTCGTCTGCGAATCCTCGTACCAGTAGGGGCTGCCCTTGGGCCAAGGCGAGTGGAACTTGAAGCGGTACCGTTTCTCCAGCACGCGGTACGTCCCCACGGGCGTGGGCAGCTCCGGCCCGCCAGTGGTGACGAGGGTCGTCAGAAAGACCTTGTCGCCCTCGTAGGCTGTCAGGCTCTGGCCGCCCAGTGAGACGACGATCCGCTTGTTGGTGACGAGCAGCGGCTCCTCGAGCATCGTCTGGGCCGTCCGTCCTGGCTTGTCGCTGGCGTCAAGCCGGAATCGGTACTTGCCGGCTGGCACCGCTTGCCCGCTGGAATTCTTGCCGTCCCAGGTGAGGCTCACCTGGGCCTGGCCGTCGAAGGTGAACACGCGCACCGGCCTGTCCGAGCTCTCGGGCAGGATCGCCAGCGAGAGCGCCGCGGGCTTGCTGGCCTTCAGCTCGACCTTCAGGGGCCCGAGCTGCGGGTTCCAGCCGCCCTCCGGGTCCGTCTTAACCGGCTCCAGCGTCAGCGGCACTGAGTCGACGTGCACCGGCAGCGTCGCGACCGGGCTGGCGTTCCCGGCGCCGTCGATGCTCCGCACATGGACATACCAATCACCGTCCTTGGGGATCGTGAGGCTCAGATGGCGAGCCTGGGTGTCGATGTGCGCCGGAAGCGCGCCGGCCGGGCTCTGGTCCACGCTGTAGGCCAGGCCGGCGACGCCGGCGGGATCTTCCTCTGCGTCAACCGTTACCTGGACGTGGCGGTCGCCGATCCACCCGCTCCTCGGGAGGGGGTGGATGACCGGCGCAGGCGGCGGCGTAGGCTGGTAGCCCACGGCGCCTTCGGAGCGGGTCCAGGGGCCGGGGCCGCCGCGCGCAGTGCGCAGGCGGACCGCCCAGTGGTACTGCTGGCCCGGACGCATTGGCGGTGACAGAACCGTGGTTTCGCCGGGCTTGCCGCGGGCGTTCGGCAGTCCAATCAGCGGTTGATCCTCGGGGACGAACTCGGCCTCGACGACGAAGTCGCTGCCCGCCCCCTCCGGGACGTCGGCCCGCAGCTCGAGCTCGGCGGAGCTGGTCCAGGCGCCGGGCTTGAGCTCCGCGCCGGTGCTGGCCGCGGCCACGGATACGGCCGCCACTGCGGGTGGCGGAGCGGGCCGAGAGAACGCCGGGATCGACGGCATGGACGGCAAGGCCGGCACAGAAATCTGCGTGAACAGCACCGGCTGGCCGCAGCTGACCAAGGTGAGCGCCGCTCCCAGTAGCGCCGCACTGAAACCGATAACCCCACCCGTCCGATGCACGTGAGTACCTCGCCGCTTAATTGTCGTAGGTGGAGTTAGCAGTCGCCATGCCAGAACGGCCTATATGGTGCGCGATAGCATGGAGCTATGGTCGTGGCCGAGGTCATGAGCAAGCCGGCCGTGACGGTTCCGCCGGACATGAAAGTTGCCCAGGTGGCGCGGACGATGCTCGATAAGGCCGTGCCTGCGGTGGTGGTGGTGGAAGACGGGCAGATGCTGGGCATCATCAGCGAGATGGACCTGCTGGTTCGCAACGCCCACCTCCATTTCCCGACGTATCTCGGCATCCTGGAGAATCTCCTGCCTATCGGTGGGGATCGCAACCTGGACGATGAGCTGCGACGGGTGCTGGCGGTCACGGCGCGAGACGTCATGACCGACGAGGTGCGGACGGCCGCGCCTGACGACGACCTCGGCGACGTGGCGCATGAGATGCTCCAGCGGCATCTGCACGCCATCCCGGTACTCAAGGACGGCGCCGTCGAGGGCATCCTGTTCCCCTCGGACGTGGTCCGGCTCGTTGCTCGCGACTGAGCTCATCGCCCGCAAGCGCGACGGCCAGGCCCACACGCGCGACGAGATCGAGTTCCTGATCGGGGGCATAACCTCGGGCGAGATCCCCGATTACCAGACCTCCGCCTGGCTCATGGCGATCTGCATCCGCGGCATGAGCGAAGACGAGACCGTGTGGCTGACGCAGGCCATGGCTCATTCCGGCGCGACGCTGGACCTCCAGGCGCGCTGGCCGGACGTGGTGGACAAGCACAGCACCGGCGGGGTGGGGGATAAGACCAGCCTGGTGCTGGCGCCGATGCTCGCGGCGGCCGGCTGCCGCGTGGCCAAGATGTCGGGCCGCGGCCTGGGCTTCTCGGGCGGGACGATCGACAAGCTGGAGTCCATTCCAGGCTTCCAAACAGAGCTGTCGTGCCAGGATTTCCTGGACCAGGTGGAGCGCATCGGCCTGGCGATCGCCAGCCAGTCAGCCGAGCTGGCGCCGGCGGATGGGATGCTGTACGCCCTGCGAGACGTAACAGCGACGGTCGACAGCCTGCCGCTGATCGCCTCATCGATCATGTCCAAGAAGCTTGCCTGCCGGCCGGGCCGGCTGGTGCTGGACGTCAAGGCCGGCAGCGGGGCGTTCATGAAGACGCTCGACCAGGCGCGCAGGCTGGCCGAGGCCATGGTGCGCATCGGCGGCGCTGGCGGCGTGCGCACCTCGGCGGTCATCTCGGACATGAGCCAACCGGAGGGCTGCGCCATCGGCAATGCGCTGGAAATACGCGAGGCCATAGAGACCCTGCAGGGCCGCGGGCCGACGGATGTCATCGAGCTGTGCGGCCGGCTGGCGGACGCGCTGGGTGTGCCGCAAGCGCGGGCCACGATCGCCTCCGGGGCGGCTTTCCAGAAGCTGATGGAAATGGTCGACGCGCAGGGCGGCGACGTGGACGCCATTGAACAGCCCGAGCGGCTGCCGAGGGCGCGGCTCGTGCGCGAGCTCCCGGCGCCGCGCTCCGGCTATCTCCGCACCATTGACGCCGAGATCCTCGGACGCGCGGCCATGAGGCTGGGCGCGGGGCGCGAGCAGAAGCGCGAGGCCATCGACCATGCCGTGGGGTTCGTGCTGCGGGCCAAGATCGGGGACGACGTCGCGGCTGGGCAGGCGCTGCTGGAGGCGCACGCCAATGACGAGCGCAAGCTCGAGGAAGCGCTCGCCCTGGCGGCCGGAGCCTACGCTTTCAGCGAGCAGCCTGTGAGCTCGCCGGAGCTGGTCAAGGCTATAATTTCCGCTTCGTGAAACCGGCATGAAGGTAGGCATCATCGGCGTCACCGGCAACGCCGGGGCCGAGCTGGCGAGACTGCTGCTCAAGCACCCCGAATTCGAGCTGACGGAAGTCAGCGGCCGCTCCGAAGCAGGCAAGAAGCTGGCCGATGTCTTCCCCTACCTCCACCAATACGACCTGACGATCGAGCCTGAGATTGGCGGGGCCGAGCTCTTTTTCTCGGCGCTGCCGCACAAGTCCTCGGCCGAAGTCTGCGCGCCGCTGGTCGGACGCGGCAAGAAGGTGGTCGATCTCAGCGCCGACTTCCGCCTCAGGGACCGGGCGATCTATGAGGAGACGTACCAGGTCGTTCATCCGCATCCCGAGCTGCTGGACACCGCCGTCTACGGCCTGCCGGAGCTGCGTCGGGCCGAGGTCGCGGCCACCTCGCTGGTTGGCAACCCGGGCTGCTATCCTACGGCGGCCATCCTGGCGCTGGCGCCCGCGATCTGCGCGGGCATCGCCAGCCCGAGTATCGTGATCGACGCGAAGTCGGGCGTCTCAGGGGCGGGACGTACCCCGACCCCGACGACCAACTACATCGAAATCAACGAGAACACCCACGCCTATTCGGTCGACGGCCACCGGCACGAGCCGGAGATCGCCCAGGAGCTGGACCGGCTCCGCCCGCGGGGCATGGACGCCATCAGGACGACATTCATCCCGCACCTGGTGCCGATGACCCGCGGCATCCTGGCCAACTGCTACGCGTCGGCCCTCCAGCCGGTCAGCAAGGGGCAGCTCCAGGAGATGTATCGGGAGTTCTACCGCGACCAGCCGTTCGTGCAGGTCATCGACCGGCCGCCGGAGACCAAGTGGACCTACGGCAACAACATGATCTACGTCATGCCGCACCTCCACGAGCGCAGCGGCAATCTGGTGCTGATGGCGGTGGAGGACAACCTCGGCAAAGGTGCCGCCGGCCAGGCCATTCAGAATGCGAACCTGATGTGCGGGCTGCCTGAGGACCTGGGCCTCGATATTGGCGCCGTCTACCCGTAGAAGTGGCTCTGCGTGAGGTTGGCGGCGGCTTGCTAACCCCTCGAGGTTGGAAAGCCGCCGCCACGTGCGCGCACATCAAAGGCTCGACCGCCGACAAGCTCGACCTGGCCCTGCTGGCCTCGGAGCGCGACTGTGCCGCCGCGGGCGTGTTCACGCAGAACCAGGTGCGGGCGGCGCCGGTGCGCTGGTGCCAGCGCCTGCTGCCGGCCTCCAATATCCGCGCCGTGGTCGCCAACAGCGGGAACGCCAACGCCTGCACCGGCGAACAGGGTCTGCGCGACGCGTCCGAGATGGCCAGCGGCGCCGCCCAGCTGCTCGGGATCGGGCCGGATCAAGTGCTAGTGGCGTCGACAGGCGTCATCGGCGCGCCGCTGCCTATGGAGCGCATCCGCGAGGGCATCCGGCGGCTCGAGCTGGGCGCGGATGGCGATGCCTTCAACGATGCCATCATGACCACCGACACGCGGCGAAAGCAATCCGCGGTGGCGCTGGAGATCGCCGGCCGCGAGGTGCGCGTCGGCGGCGTGGCCAAAGGCGCGGGCATGATCCATCCCAACATGGCCACGATGCTCGCCTTCATCACCTCCGACGCCGCCGTCGAGCCGGCGCTTCTGCCGGACGCGATCAGGCGAGCGGCCGACCGGTCCTTCAACATGCTGACGGTCGACGGCGACACAAGCACCAACGACACCCTGGTGGTGATGTGCAACGGCGCGGCCGGCAATCCGCCGGTTCGCTCCGGCACGCCGGAGGCGGATCTGCTGGAGGAGGCGGTCGAGAGCGTGGCTCTTGCCCTGGCGCGGCAGATGGCGGCGGACGGCGAGGGCGCGTCGAAGGCCCTGGAGGTGCGTGTCAGCGGAGCGGCCACCGACGCGGATGCGCGCGCGGCAGCGCGGGCTATCGTCGCCTCGAACCTGGTGAAGTGCGCAGTCTACGGCAATGATCCGAACTGGGGCCGCATTTTGTGCGCGCTGGGGAACACCTCAGTGCGGCTGGAGGAGAACCGGATCGGCTTGAGCATCAACGGCGAGCGCCTGGTGGCGTGCGGCGTCAGTACCGGCTTCAATGCCGCGGCCGCCTCTGCGGCGATGAAGCGTCGTTTGGTGGTCATCGACCTCGAGTTGGGCCTCGGCGCCGGCCAGGCAACGGCGCTCGGCTGCGATATGACCCCAGAGTACGTAACGTTCAATGCCGAATACACGACTTAAAAGGGTGCTATGGCCGTAGATATCGCCGGCGTCCTCCAAGAGGCGCTGCCGTACATCAACTACTTCGTCGGCAAGACCGTGGTGGTCAAGATGGGCGGCAGCGCCCTCTCTTCCGAGCACACCGTCCTGCAGGACATCATCTGGCTCAAGAACCTGCAAGTGAACGTGGTGCTCGTTCACGGTGGCGGGGATGACATCAGCAACTGGCTGAAGCGCATCGGCAAGGACAGCAAGACCGTCAAGGGTCTGCGGGTGACTGATGAGGAGACCATGGAAGTGGTCAAGATGGTGCTGGTGGGCAAGGTGCAGCAGGAGCTGGTGGCGGCTATCAACGGCCTGGGCGGCGAGGCGGTTGGCATCAGCGGACTGGACGGCAAGCTGTTCGAGTGCGAGCGCTATACCGGCGAAGGCGACCTCGGACTCGTGGGGCGCATCAAGCGGGTCAACCTGCGGCCGGTCACGGCGGCGCTCAACGAAGGCTACATCCCGGTGGTCACACCGGTCGGCTTTGGCGAGGGTGGGGTAGTGTACAACATCAACGCCGATTTGGGCGCCGGCGAACTGGCCGCGGCACTGCGGGCCGAGAAATTGATCTTTCTCACGGATGTTATCGGCATCTGCGATAAGGATGGTCAGCTCATCTCCGAGCTGAACGTGAACCAGGTGCCTGAGCTGGTCAATGAGAACGTGCTCACGGGCGGCATGCTGCCCAAGGTGGAGGCCGCCGGCCGGGCCCTGGAGCGCGTCAAGCGGGTGCACATCATCGACGGCCGCGTGCCCCATGCCCTCGTGCGGGAGCTGTTCACGGATAAGGGCGTGGGCACCATGGTGGTGCGCAGCTAAGTCCCGCTAGAAGTAGGGCCTGAGGGCGCGCCAGGTCTGGTCCAGCGCGTCGGAGATCACGGTGACCTGGCCGAGAACGGGCATGAGATTGGTGTCGCCGTTCCAGCGGGGGACGACGTGTTCGTGGATGTGCTCCTCAACGCCTGCGCCGGCGACCCGCCCGATGTTCCAGCCGACGTTGAAACCGTGCGGCCCGAAAGCCTTCTTGAGTGCGCTGATGCTCCGCTTGAGGAGCTGGTCCATCTCGGCCAGGGTGCCGTCCGGCAGATCCTCGAGTTCGGCCAGGTGCTGGTTGGGGACGATCATGAGGTGGCCATTGGTGTAGGGAAAGGCGTTGAGGATGATGAAGGCCTGCTCTCCGCGGTACAGGATCAGGTCGTTCTCGTCGTCTGAACGCGCCAGCCGGTTGCAGAAGATGCAGCCTGGTTCCTTATCGCCCTTGATGTAGGCCAGCCGCCAGGGCGCCCATAGGTTGCGTCTGGCCACGACGCCGATTGTACGGGCGACAGCTCCAGCGGCCGAAAATCAAGTGTGCTCCGCGTTCTTGGCCCGGCCTGCCTGCTCCTGCTGACGGCGTGCGGCGCTGCCGCGCCGCTCGCGAGCGGGGTGGGGCGGATCTACGCCGTGTCGGAAGCCGCCACGCCGGCGCCCTCGGCGACGCGAGCCGCTCCGAGCGTGGCTCCGACGGCCGTGCCGGCGCCGCTCAGTCCAACACCCACCCTGGCGCCGTTGGTGTACACGCTCGACTTTGGCGTGGAGCGACGCGACGACCTCAGGATGCGTGTCGGCGAGGCGCTGCAGCTCAAGCTGACCACGGGCCCCACCAGCGATTGGCTGTCGGGCGTGGACGACGCACGCGTCCTGCGGCCGGTGTCGCCAGCCGGCAGCGGCGTCTACCAGGCCGTCGCGCCGGGGACGGCACTCCTCACGGCGCACGTTCTTCAGGGCTGCGCTAACGTTGCGCCCAACGTGCCGTGCCGCAACCCGGAGCACGGGCTGTGGTTCCAGACCCGGGTCTACGTCCTGCCCTAAGACGGCGCGCGTGGCCGGTCAAGACATACTCTCTAGGCGTATGTTTGCGCAGGTCGGGATAGTCCTCGGCCGTGTCCTGCTGCGGCTGCTGATCCGGCTGGCTCCGTTTGTTCTGATCGCGCTGGCGGCAGTGTTCCGGCGCTACCGCTGGCCGCTGTACTACCGGATGCTGGCGCTCAAGCCGGCCAAGCTGGAGCTGGCCAGCGTGCCGCGCATCATGCTGTGGTCGGCCGGCGGGCTGGCCCTCCTGGGCGTGGCGCTGTACCTGGTCGTAACACACCTAGCCCCGCAGCGGTAACATGCGTGCACCGAGATTGAGCGAGGAGGCACTGAATGGCTGATCTGCGCGGCGTGGGGACGCCGATCACCTACACCGAAGACAACCCGATCGACGACTGGATGCGGCGCTTCCGCAAAGAACGCGAAGCCCTCAAGCGCGAGCCGGCCAACGACCAGGAGCGGCAGCTGCTCGCGCGCTGGCTGGGCTACCGCGGCCGGAGTGAGATGGAAGACATCGTGGGCGCGGCCTGCTACGCGTTCTCGCACTTCGCCGGCGAGATCGACTCAGAATGGCGGCTGATCCTGGCCGACCACATTCGCACCGAGGCCGGCCACGGCTGGGGCTACATCCAGCAGGCGAAGGCGCTCGATCCCTCTCGCGACCACACCCAGCCGGATCCCGAGTTCGCGCAGCAGCACGGCCTACACCGCAATGCCAACCACATCGAGATGCAGAAGCGCGATTTCCTAACCTTCCTCATCGCCGGCAACCTGTGGCCGTATGGCCACTGCACCGCACCCACCATCCAGAGCATCGTCATCACCACGCCCAAGGTGCTGGATTTCGAGGAGCGCGTGGTCCAGGCGGAGGAGCGCGGCCATCACGACGCGGCCCTCCAGAAACTGCACGACTACGTGTGGGAGCTCATCGAGCGCTACGGTGAGGAGGCGATCAAGAAGAAGATCGCCCAGATCGACGCCGAGGCGCTGAACTCAGGCTCGCGCGTGTGCTTCGACCCGCCGCGGCGCGACTTCCTGGTCACGTATTTCGGCGCGCCCGTGAACAACGTGGAGAAATTCTTCGAGTGGCGGCGCTACCTCTACCTGAACGTGCTCGGCTGGGAGCCTGAGCCGGTCGAGATCAAGGAGTGGCCGAAAGGGGTTCCGGTTCCGGAGCAGCTCGCCGCCTAGGCGGCTCGAACAGGGCGGCGGGCATTCGGAACTCACCGCCCACGGCCCGGATTGCCTCCTGGTACTCCTGCCGGATGTAGGGGTCTTCCTGCCAGTAGGGAATGCTGTGGCCGCCCTCCTCCATGTCGGCGTTGCCCCACACCGCCTCGGTCTGGGCGCTGTGGGTCAGCCAGGGCTTGCCCGTTGAGATCTTGAACACCCGGAACACGTCCTTGGCCACGCCGAAGTGCTGGTGGAACCAGTTGCCCGGCCCAGGCGCGGCGCTGACCAGTCCGCCGGGCACGTAGTCCTGGCGCTTGACCTGCTCGACGTTGCCCTCCTCCCAGGGATGGATGCCCAGCTCCGAGGGCCAGGTGTAGGTGTAGCCGGTCCCGCGCAGGCAGATCAGGACCGCGCCGGCGGAGTGGTAGTGGCCTTTGGAGTAGCGGCCGGCAGGGTACTCGGCGATGAACGGGTTGAACTCGGTGTTACTGGCCATCACCGGGGTGACCCAGCGGAAGCCCGGAGCGCGCTGGTTGTCGAGTGGCAGGTAGCAGTTCACGATATCGGGGATGACGGCGCTGCGCAGCATGGCCCGCCGGAAACCGGGATGCGGCTCGAACTCATCGTTGACCCGGAAGAACTCCTCCCTGCCATCGTAGCGATCGCTGAACTCGAAGGCGTTGTCGAACACGAAACGCTCGTTGTCGAACATGTTGATCACCGGCGGCGCGGTGGTGGCAACGAGCACGAGCGCCGGACCGGATGAGGCGTTGAGCAGCCGGTGCCAGGCGTTCATCGGCACGGAGAAGAGCGTGCCGGCCTGCCACTCGAAGGCGTGCCGGGGACTGCCGTCGGTCCAAACCTCGGTGCTGCCACGCCCCTCGACCACGTAGAAAAGCTCCTCGTAGATATGCCGCTCCGGCGCGAGCTCACCGCGGCCCGGGACCTCCACCAGGTACATGCCCCACTTGGCTTCCATGCCATCCAGGTTGATGAACGCCGCCTGCCCGCCCATGCGCGCCCACGGCGCCAGGGTCAGCTCGCGCACGTCGCGGACGCCCATGCCGCGGTAGATGGGGATGCCCTGCTCGCGCATGAAGCGCTCGTAAGGGCTGGGAATCAGCTGCAGCCGCAGCGTGCCGGCTATCTGCTGCTCGCCTTCAGGCTCCTTGTACACGTGCTTCCCTCATGGTGTGATGAGCGGTTTGACGCGCGGCCCAGCCGCGGCCGACGAAGGTCACGATAGCCGATATGGCGATGAGCAGCACGCCGAATGCGGCCGCTACCCCGACCTCGGCCCGTTCCTGCCAGGCGTTCCAGATGATCACCGAGAGCATGAGATTGTCGTGGGTGTAGAGCATCAGCGCCAGGGACACGTCGCGGGCGGCGTGAATGCCGACCCAGACGATGCCATTGACGAACGGCGGCATCAGCAGTGCGAGGACGATCCGGCGGAAGACCTGCGGCCAGGACCCACCGCTCATCTTGGCGGCGTCCTCGAGCTCGCGCTGAAGCTGGACCTGGGCGGCGACCATGATGCGCGAGCCGTAGGACAGGAAGCGCGTGACGTAGGCGACGATGAGGATCCAGACGCTGCCGTAGATCGGGATCGGCAACGTCAGATAGAGGAAGATCAGCGCCAACCCGAGGACGATGCTCGGAACGCCCAAGGTGAGGAAGGTCAGCGCGTCGGGTAGGGCGTGGAGCTGGAACTGGCCGCGTACGGCCATCCAGGAGCTGATCGAGGCGAGCAGCATCGTGGCCGCCGCGGCCACGACCGCCGCCAGCAGCGTGTTCTTGAGGGCCAGGTCCAGGTTCGGATAACTGGCCAAGTGGCTGTAGTTGGCCAGGCTCAGCCGCTGCACGGCCTGCAGGCCAGGCGGGCTGTAGAAGTCCAGCAGGCTGGCCCATAGCAGGATCAGCAGCGGCAGCACCAAGGCCCAGGCGAGGTACAGCAGCAGCGCGCCAAGCGCTACCCAGCGCCACATGCCCAGGTCGATGGTGTGGGGGCGGTAGCCCTTGGCGCCAATGACGGCGAACCGCTCGCTGCGGCGGATGATGCGCTGGTAGGCCAGGATCAGGAACGCCGCCAGGGCGAGCAGGACCACGCCATAGCCGCTGGCCAGCCCGTAGTCGGGCAGACCGCTGCCGGGGTGGGTCGCCTGGTAGATGCGCGTGCTGAAAACGTGGATGCCGGCCGTCTGCCCAAGCAGGGCCGGCACCTCGAAGGTCTCGACCATGATGATCAGGAAGTAGGCGCACGCGGCCAATAGCGCCGGCCGCATCAGGGGCAGGGTGATGCGTGTGAAGGTGCGGCGCATGCTGGCGCCCGCCATTGCCCCGCTCTCCTCGAGCGCCGGGTCCATGTTGCGGAAGGCGCCGGAGAGCATGAGGTACATGGAGGGCACCATGCTGATGCCGCTGACCAGGATCATGCCCGGCAGGGAGTAGATGCTCAGCGGGCCGGAGTTGCCCTCGATGTGGAGCAGCCCGCGCAGGATGACATTGACCAGCCCGATGGTCGGGCTGGCCAGCAGGATGAACGTGATCGCCATCATCATGCTGGGCACGGCCAGGGGGGCCAGCAGCAGTACGGAAAGGACTGAGCGGAAAGGGACGTTGGTGCGCTCGAGCGCCCAAGCAAAGCTGGCCGCCAGGGTGAGGGCGATGGCCAGCGAGCCGAGGGCGTAACCGGCAGTGGTGCCCAAGAGGCGATACGTCTCCGCGCTGAGGAACACCCGGGCGTAGTTCTGGAGGGTCAGCGGGCCGGCCTCGATGGGCAGCCGGTCGGCGGTGCTCTTGACGCTGCTGAACAGCAGCATGAGCAGCGGCGCCAGCACGAAATAGGCAATCAGCCCGCCGGCCGCGGCGACGATCAGCCGCTCGCCGGAGATGGACGGAAGGCGAAAGGTTCGCTGGGGGAGGGCTGGTAGGGCTACGCTCACGGCACCCTCAGAACGTCACTTGCCGAAGACGTCCTGCACCATCTTCTGGTACTTGTCCTCCTGGGCCACTTCCTCGAACGTCTTCGCCGTCCAAATGGTCAGCTTGGCGTCGCTCAGCAGCTTCTCGAGATGGGACCCCGAGCCCGGCGTCGCCAGGGCGTAGTCGCCGATCTTTTCGAACAGCGCGCGGCCCTCCTTGCTGGAGGCCCAGGCCACCCACAGCCGCGCCGCATTGGGATGCGGCGCGTTCTTCAACACGTAGGCCACGAATGTCGAGGCGTTCACGGGCTGGATCGGCGTCAGCCCCACCGGCGCCTTCTTAGCCTCGAACCGCACGTAGTTGTTCATGCTCACCGTGGCAATGGGCGCCTCGCCGGCGGCGAGCCGGTTGATACCGTCGACCATGCGCGGGATGAACAACGGCTGCTGAGCCTTGAGATCGCGGGCGTACTGAAGCATCTTCTCCTGGCCCCACAGGATTCCCAGAAAGCCCGCGAAGTTGCCGCGGCTGTCGATAAGCATCTTGCCGCCCTTGAACTGCGGCTTCAGCAGGTCGTCCCATTGCTTCGGGACGTCGCTCTCCTTGAGCAACTGGCTGTTGTAAGCGATGACGTTCGGCAGATGGTAGTAGATGATGGCCTGGCCGTCGAGCGTCAGCAGATCGCCCGAGGCGCCATCGGTGAACTTGGGCCAATCGACCTTGGCCAGGAGCTGCCGCTCGACGAGGGGCTGGATCGTGCCCAACGACGCCTGGCTGGCGTCGATGCTCACCTTGCCGCCGGCGCTCTCGGTCACGATGCGCTCAACGGTCTGGCCCGCGGTGAGGTCGGTCACGTTGGCCTTCACCCCGGGGTACTTCTGATTGAAGGCCGTGACCATTTGGGACATGATCTCCGTCGGCGTCGGTGCGAACACGGTAACCTGGCCCTCGCGCTTCGCGGCAGCGTACAGCTGGTCGATGCTCTCGGCCGTCCCGCTGCCGGTGGGCTGCGCGGAGGACGGCGCCGACGTGCCGCCGCAAGCCGCCATGCTCAGCGCCAGCAGCAGTCCGAGCACCACAGTGCGTATCGTCATGTCGGTTCTCCTTGCATTCGCCGATTGGTTGGCCAATTATCTACGCATACCGACTACGCGCCCGGAGGATTCGCCATGATCGCACAGCCCCTCGAAAAACCAGCCGACGAGCTGGAGGAGCTCGCACGCGTCGACGCCTATATCCAGTGGCAGCGGGACGAGGGGGTGACGGTCATCCGGGATTTCGCCTTCGACGACCTGCACAGCCTCCAGCTTGGCGAGTGGCCGCGCAAGGGCGGCCGTGGCGTGGTCATCAACATCCCCAACGACACGCTGGTGGACGACGCGCACGTGGTCGAGATCCGGCCTGGCGGGCATTCCGAGCCGGAGCGCCACCTGTACGAAGAGCTGGTCTACATCCTCTCGGGACGGGGCTCCACGAGCGTGTGGTGGGATGAGAAGCGCAAGCAGACGTTCGAATGGGGCGCCGGCAGCCTCTTCGTGATCCCGCTCAACGCCTGGTATCAGCATTTCAACGGCAGCGGCCGGGATCCGGTGCGCTACATCGCCGTGACGGACCTGCCGACGACCCTGCGGCATTACCAGAACCGCGAATTCGTGTTCGACAACCCGTTCCAGTTCACCGATCGCTTCCAGGGCGAGGACGAGTTCTTCAGCGGCGAGGGCAAGCTGTACCGCGGCCGCCGCTGGAAGGCCAACTTCATTCCCAACGCCGGCAACCTCGAGCTGTACGGTTGGAAGGAACGCGGCGCCGGCGGCGTAAACGCCATGCTGGAGCTGCCGCAGACCAATCTCGGGGCGCACATCTCGCAGTTCCCGGTCGGCACCTACAAGAAAGCCCACCGCCACGGGCCCGGCGCGCACTTGCTGATCCTCTCGGGGAATGGCTTCTCCTTGTTGTGGCGCGCTGGCCAGGACCGTCGCAAATGCGACTGGCGGCCGGGCAGCATGGTCATCGTGCCCTGGGAGGACTGCTTCCACCAGCACTTCAACACCGGCGCAGAGCCGGCCCGCTACCTGGCGCTCAAGGGCGGCTACGGGGGCACCCGGCCCTACCGTGACGCGAACATGAAGGCCGACGTGAACATCAAGGCCGGCGGCTCGCAGGTGGAGTATGAGGACGAGGATCCGGAGATCCACCGGCTGTTCGAGGCGGAGCTGGCGCGCCACGGCGCCACCTGCCGGATGAAGCACTTCATTCCGTGGTGCACCGGCGAGTACGGGCCGACCACGATCAGCCAGCGCGGCGACTAGGCTTTATCTATGGCCCGGCTGTCGCACATCGACGAGCACGGGCGTGCCCGCATGGTCGACGTCTCGGCCAAGGACGATACCCTGCGCGAGGCGATCGCGGTGGGCGAGATCTGCATGCGCCGCGAAACGCTGCAGATGATCGCCAGCCAGCGCGAGACGGGTCCGGGGATGGCGCCGCCGGGAGCCGAGGAGCTGGCCAAGGGCAACGTCCTTGGTACTGCCCAGATCGCCGGCATCATGGCTGCTAAGAGGACCTGGGAGCTGATCCCTATGTGCCACCAGCTGCTGATCACGGGCGTGGCGGTGGAGTTCGACGTGGACTTCGAGAGCGGCAAGATCGGCATTACCGGCACGGCTCGGACGCGCGGCAAGACGGGCGTTGAGATGGAGGCCCTAACAGCGGTGTCTGTTGCTGCGTTGACCATCTATGACATGGTCAAAGCCGTGGATCAAACGATGGAGATCGGCGGCATCCGCCTTGTCCGCAAGACCGGCGGCAAGTCGGACGTCCGGATCGGGACCGCGTGAGCATCAGCGTAGCCATCCTCACGGTCAGCGATGGGGTCGCGGCCGGTGTCCGTGAAGACCTGTCTAGGGTCGCCATCGAGGAATCGCTCAAGGACATGGATTGCGATGTGCTGTACCGCGCGGTGGTGCCCGACGAGAAGGACAAGATCGCGGCCAAGTTGAAGGAGTGGTCCGACGTCAACCGCGTGGACCTGGTGCTGACCACCGGCGGGACAGGGTTTGCGCCGCGCGATGTGACGCCGGAGGCGACCCGCTCGGTGATCGAGCGTGAAGCGCCTGGATTGGGCGAAGCGATGCGCGCCGCGACGCTGGCGGCCGTGCCCATGTCCATGCTGTCGCGCTCGATCGCCGGCATCCGCAACCGCACCCTGATCGTGAACCTGCCGGGCAGCCCCAAGGGCTGCCGGGAGTGCCTGGAGGTCATCACGCCCGTCCTGCCGCACGGCATCAGCCTGCTGAAGGAAGAAAGCGGCTTACATGGATAGGCGGCCGATCGGCGTTTTCGACTCGGGCGTCGGCGGCCTGACTGTGCTTCGCGAGATCCACCGCCAGCTGCCTAACGAGAGCACGATCTATTTGGGTGACACGGCGCGGTGCCCCTACGGGCCCCGGCCCCTGCGCCAGGTCAAGCAGTTCGCCTTCGAGATCATGCGCTTCTTCATGGACTGCGACGTCAAGCTGGTGGTGGTGGCCTGCAATACGGCCACCGCGGCCGCGCTGAACGACGTCCGCAAGGCCTTCCCGGTGCCGGTCGTGGGCGTCATCCGGCCGGGCGCCGAGGCCGGCGCCCTGGCCAGCCGCAACCGCAAGATCGGCGTGGTCGCCACGGAGGGTACGGTCAAGAGCCGCAGCTACTTCGACAACATCAAGGACATCAATCCGGCCGCCGAGGTGTGGGAGCAGGCCTGCCCGGCGCTGGTCGACCTGGTGGAAGCCGGCAAGGCGCAGTCGCCCGAGACCGAGCAGGCGCTCCGCGGCTACCTGGCGCCCCTCCAGGCCCGGGGCATCGACACGCTCATCCTGGGCTGCACCCACTACCCGCTGCTGCGCGAGCCGGTGGAGCGCATCCTCGGACCCGAGGTGACCGTCGTCGATTCAGCCTCGACCACCGCCGGGGCGACCCGGCTCATCGTCGAGGTGAACCGCCTCGAGAACGAGGCCAACGGCACGACCCACGAGCTCTACTCCACCAGCCCCACCGAGCACTTCGCGGCCGTCGCTGAGCGCATGTTCGGCGCCGAGCTGCCGGAAGTGCGGCACGTGACGCTGGCCTAGGCCCCGGAGGGCTTGGGCGAGGCCGCCTGAGCCTGCTGGATCTGCTGCCACCTCAGCGTTTGAGGATTGCTGAGGTCCTGCTGAAGGGCCCAGGTCGCGATCTTGTCGCCGCGGATCGTTGCTTGAGCCATGACGACGATGCGGTCGATGCCGCTTTTCGCTGAGGATCGCTGACGTTTTCCCAGCGGACCTGGGCAACGTTGCCAGCGGCGACAGCGGTAACGTTTTGGTGCTGTTGGTGGGCGGCTGCGGCATCCTCCACCCGCTTGGGCATGGCTGCCACTCCCGTACAGGGGGTTCGGACTGCGCATGGCGGGCCGCCAATGAACACCACGTCAGGCGTGAACACGTCGTTCACGGCATTGACGTCTCCTTTATTCACGATTTCTGACCAGCGTTTGGCGACGACGGCCGGATCGGTGTTGTTGGCGCTCGACGCTGAGGCGCTGCTCTGCTGGAACAGCTGGTTCTTGGCGCTTTGCTGATCTGAGAGATCGTTCCAGGCGGTCCAGCTCACGATTTTGTCGCCTTGAACCCCTGCCGTTGCAATACTGATGGCACGGTCTACGCCGGCCGCCTTGGTGACGTCATTCCGGCTTTCCCAGCGAAAGCTGTAGCTGGTGCCGCCGCGCCGGGCTTGGGGCTGCCCGCGGCGGAAGCCGCTCAGATGGGCCGGCGAGCGCGGCCCAGTTCTCCAGCGACATCCTGGGCGTGATTTGCGACGGCGCGGGCAACCTGTTCATCATGGACGCGGGCAACCGCCGTGTGTGTCAGTGATCAGTCAAAACCGGCCACCCATGATCACCTGAAAACCGGCCAGCGCGGGTAGGGGCTGAGGGCCGTTCTCCCCCAAGAAACGGGGAGTGCGCCCTTGGGGAACTACCTGAAGATGGC
>Ga0209810_1000305_pt1 | contig 126038 bp, 154 predicted proteins | sample Coa_R1_7_FD_187159 | JGI IMG/M metagenome (GOLD analysis project Ga0209810, IMG submission 187159) | Surface soil microbial communities from Centralia Pennsylvania, which are recovering from an underground coalmine fire - Coalmine... | ecosystem: Environmental > Terrestrial > Soil >...
TCGACGACCTGAACGAGCCGGTCGGGCTCGACCCGTTCTGGGAGTCGTACAACCAGCTGGGCGAAGCGGTGCGCGCGCAGATGACCGGGCCGGTGCTGAACAAGCTGCGCGCCTTCCTGCTCCGCCGTCCGGTGCGCGCGATCGTCGGCCAGCAACGCTCGACGATCGACATCGCCCGCATCCTCGACACCGGGCGTCTCCTCTTGGTGCGGGTGCCGAAGGGGACCTTGGGGGTCGATACCTCGCGGCTGCTCGGCTCGTTCGTCGTCGCCCGCGTCTGGCAGGCAGCGCTCGCGCGGGCCGCCCAACCCGAACAGCAACGCGCGGACGCGGCGCTCTACGTGGACGAGGTGCACAACTACCTCAATCTGCCGACGCCGCTCGAGGAGATGCTCGCCGAGGCGCGCGGCTACCGGCTCTCGCTCTGCCTCGCCCACCAGCACCTCGGTCAGCTGCCGAAGGAGATGCGCGACGCGCTCGCCGCAAACGCGCGCACCAAGCTCTACTTCCAGCTCTCCCAGCAGGACGCCCATGCACTCGGCCGCGAGGTCGAGCCCGAGCTCGCCGCGCACGATCTCGCCCACCTGCCCCGCTACACCGCCGCCGTCCGCCTCTGCCACCAAGGCGAGACCGGCCCCGCCTTCACCCTCACCACCAGCCCCCTCAAGCCCGGCAGCCCGGAACGGGCCGACGCGGTGCGTGCCTGCTCGCGGACGCGCAACGGCACCAGCCGGGCCGCGGTCGAGGCCGAGCTCGTCGCCCGGCAGCGCCGCCGGAGGCGCGCATGAGGCCGCGTGTCGTCTGCGATCGCTTCTGCGATCGCTTCTGGGATCGCTTCTGGGATCGGCTTAGGACGCGATCCCCGCACCTGCGGCAAAACGGCTGCACGTGCGCGAGGTTCGCGGACGCGGTGTGTCCGCGACAAGGTGGTGGGAGCTCGTGACCGCGCTGGAAAGGCGGGCGGGGCGCGTGGGCGCGGCGGCTATCGCCGCGCTCGCCTCGCGCCTGACCGAGCGCGACCGGTTGGTCGCGCTCGCCTGCTACGAGCACCGCGTCCTCACCACCGAGCAGCTGCGCCGGCTCTACTTCCGCTCCCGACGGAGCGCCGAGCTGCGGCTCGCGCAGCTCTACGAGCTGCGCGTGCTCGACCGCTTCCGGCCCAGCCGGCAACCAGGGGAGGGCTCCGCCCCCTACCACTGGATCCTGGACGAGGCCGGTGCGCACGTCGTCGCCGCCTGCCTCGACCTCGACCGTGCCGAGCTCCGCTGGCGGCGCCAGCGGGCCGTCGCGATCAGCCGCACGCAAACTCTCACCCATCAGCTCGAGGTGAACGAGTTCTTCACCCGCCTCGCCGAAGAAGCCCGCCGGGCGAGCGGCCGTCTGCTCGAGTGGTGGGGCGAACGGCGCTGCCTGGCCGCCCTCGCCGGCCAGGCCGCCCCCGACGGCTACGGAAAGCTCCTGCTGCCCGGCCGGCGGCCGGTCAGCTTCCTGCTCGAGCTCGACCGCTCAAGCGAGGACCACTACCGGCTGCGCCAGAAGGCGCGCCGCTACGACAAAGCCCTGCCGCGCAGCCCGCTCGCTGACGAGGAGCCACTGCTCCTCGTCACCGTCCCCTCGCAGCTACGGCGCGACAACGCCGCCGCCACCCTCGCCGGCAGCGACGTTCCGATCCGCGTCGCCGTCTGGACACCCGAGCGTTCGCCGCTCGAACTGCTGCGCGACGCCTTCGACGACTTCCCCACCCAGCCCATGACTGATCGCTCGTTCGATCTGGCTCCTCTGCCGGCCCCAGATGACTGACCAACAACGCCACCACCACCACTGCCGAGACCAGGCCGCTCGGGGTCTGGCCCTGCGCCCAGCACATCACCACCACCAGCTGCGAGCGGTCCGCGCCGTTCGAGATCGCCCGGCGGGCGATCGAGAACTACAGCCAGCCCGGCGACATCGTCCTCGACCCGCTCTGCACCGACCCCAGCCTGCCGGTCGTCCTCGAAGCGATCCGCCAGCAGCGACATGCCGCCGCCGTCATCGGCCGCGACGCCGACCTAGTCGAACTCGACAAGCGCGTCTCCGGTGCACGGACAGAGGGTGCGGCCGGCGAGGCGGTGCTGCTGCGCGGCGATCCGTCCGAGCTGCCACGCCTGCTCGCCGAGCAGGCCGGCCCCTTCCTGCGCCGCCACCGCCATCTCGACCCGAGCGTCGGCGTTCATCCCGCCGGCAGCATCGACCTGATCGTCCTCGTCCTTCCTGCCACTCTGCTGATCGGCCCTCGGCACGTGCACAACGGACGGTCGGAGGCGGGCGTCGGCGCCGTCGACCTGCTCACCGCGGCAGCGATCGTGCTCCGACCGGGCGGCTACCTCGTCGCCGTCACCAACAGCGACGACCTTCACGGCCGCAACCGAGACCTCGGCAGCGAGACCGTCTCGCTCTGCGAGGGACGCGGCCTGCGCTACTGGCAGCACATCGTCTGCCTGCTCGCCACGATCGACGGCGACCGGCTGAAACCGCCGCGCCCACGTCGACGGCGACACGGCGCCGAGCCACCGACGAGGTCGCGGGTCGTGCACCGGAACGTGCACGTCTTCCGCAAGCCGACGGCCGGCGAGGCGCATGCGGACGGCCAGACGATCGACAACAGGAGGGCGGCATGAGCGCAGATCTCACCATTCGAGCTGACGAGCTCGCGCGCGAAGCAGGTCGCTACCTCGACGTCGTCGAGGCGTTCGCGGAGCTCGGCGCTGACCCGCACGCAACTGCTCGCCGCCGCGCAGCACACCAGCGCTGCAGGGAGCAGCGCACCCGGCAGAGCGCGCGGAGGGGGGTGCGCAGGTGGACGCGGTAGAGGCGCTCTCGGTCTGGCCGGTCGCACAACAGCTCGCTCGCGAGCAGCGCCGCCACCGTTACCTGCCGGAATCGAACGCGCACCCGGGAAAGATGCTGCCCGCGCTCGCCCGCGAGGCAATCCGCCGCTACACGCGTCCGGGCGAGCTGGTGCTCGACCCGATGTGCGGCATCGGCACCACCCTCGTCGAGGCCGCCCACCTCGACCGGCAGGCGATCGGTGTCGAGCTCGAGCCGCGCTGGGCCGCCCTCGCCGCCGCCAACATCCACCACGCCGAAGCGCAGGGCGCATCTGGGAGCGCGATCGCGCTGCAAGGTGATGCGCGCCGGCTCGGCCGCGGCCTGCTCAACCAGTACCGCGACCGCTGCAGCCTGATCCTCACCTCACCGCCGTATGGCCCCTCGACGCACGGGCATGTGCGCAAGCACCCAGACCGGGTCGAGAAGCTGAACGACCGCTACTCGCGAAACCCGGATAACCTCGCCCACCTGCCCACGCGCGGCGGCCCGCGCGCCAGGCGGCCAGCGTTCGAGAGCGTGCTCGGCGAGATCCTCACAGGTTGCGCACGCATGCTCGACCCGGTGCACGGCCGGCTCGTGCTCACGGTTCGCCCTTATCGCGAGCGCGGAGCGCTTGTCGATCTGCCCGGCCGGCTGATCCGGCTCGCCGAACAGCACGGTCTGGCGTTCTGCTCGCGCGAGGTCGCGCTGCTGTGCGGGCTGCGCGACGGCGAACTCGCGCTGCGTGCGAGCTTCTTCCAGCTGTACCACCAGCGCGCCGGAACGATCGAGCGCATGCTGCTGATCGGCCACGAAGACGTACTCGTCTTCCGCCGCACACAGCAGCCCGCCCGGCGGACAAGGAACGCGTGAGCGCGCCGCTGACGATCGCGTGCACGCTGCAGATCCCCGACGAGCTCATGCAGACCCTCGCCGAGGAGGTCGCTGCGCGCGTTGCAGCGGCCATGCCGGCGCCGCGGCCGGTCTCGCCCTGGCTCGACTTCGAGGCGGCGCGCGAGTACCTGCGCTTCTCGCGCGACCAGCTCTACAAGCTGACCGCCGCCAAGGCGATCCCCTTCCGCAAGAAGCGCGGCGGCCAGGGCCTCCTCTTCCACCGGGACGAACTCGACCGCTGGGTTCAGGCAGCCTACGAGCCGACTGGATGTGCCGGCGAGGTGGAGCTATGGTCGTCCACCAACCAGTGACCTGTAAATGCCCCGGCGGCGCAGGAACGCCCCGGGGCCGGCAACGGAGGCGATAGCTCCGATGCAAGCGAAGGCTAACCCGCGGCCGCGGCGGCGGCCGGTCGCCCGCCACCCCGGCATCTACTACCGACCCCGCCGCGGCGGCCGCGTCGGCCCGCCCTACGAGATCCCCTACCTCGACTCGAGCGGCCACCGCCGCTGGGCGGTCGTGCACGGCACCCTCGACGAGGCCGAAGCGAAACGCTCCGAGCTGAGGTTGCGCCGACGCCGCGGCGAGCGGATCCAGCCCACCCGGCAGACCTTCGCCGACTACGCCAACTCCTGGTTGGAGCGGCAGAGCTGCCGGGAGCGGACGCGGGAGAAGTACAGCTGGGCGCTGCGCCAGCACCTGATTCCGCACTTCGGACGCAAGCGGCTCGACCAGATCACCGTCGACGATGTCGCCGCCTTCATCGCCGCCCTGCAACGCAAAGGACTGCGCGGCTCAAGCACCGCCAGCGCGTTGCAGCCGCTGTCGCTGATCCTCGGCCACGCCGCCCGGCGCGGTGCGATCGCGGTCAACCCGTGCAGCCAGCTCGAACGCGGCGAACGGCCCAAGCTCGACGACCAGCGGCCGAAGCGGATCCTCAGCCTCGACGAGATGGAAGCGCTGATCGCCCACGCCGACGGCGAGCAGTACCGCTGCCTGCTCGAACTGCTCGTCACCACCGGTGTGCGGATCGGTGAGGCGCTCGGGCTCGCCGTTTGCGACCTCGACCAAGCGCACTCGCTGATCCGGGTCGAGTACCAGCTCGACCGCGACGGCAACCGCAGCCAACTGAAGACGCCGGAGTCGCGGCGGGCGATCGACATCCCACCCGAGCTGATGCGGCGGCTGGTCGCGCTTGTCGCCGAACGGGGCGCGCTCGCCGACCCCGGCGCGCTCGTGTTCGCGAGCCGAAACGGCAGCGGGCTCATGCGCAAGGTCGCGCGCGAGGCGCTCAAGCGGGCCGTCAAAGCCGCGCGGCTGGCACCGCCCGAGCCGAGCCTGCACGACCTGCGTCACAGCCATGCCAGCATGCTGATCGCGCTCGACGTTCCCGTCGTCGACGTGCAGCGGCGGCTCGGCCACCGCAAACCCGACACCACCCTGCGCGTCTACGCGCACCAGTGGAAGGAACGCGACGCCCGCCGCAGCCAGATCGGCGAGCAACTCGGCCAACTCTTCCACCGCAACCGCGAACTGCAGCGGCCAACCGTGACCCGGCTCGCGCTGCCGCCGGGACCGAGCAATGCCTGACCAATACGGCTTCAACCACCTCGGCGACGAGGTCCGCTGCATCGACTGCCCCAACGGCGGCCCACTCTGGAAGTGGCCCGAGCACAAGCGCGCCCGCCACGGCCGCAGCCACGGCCACATCGCCACAACCGTGAGCCCGGATCTTCAGCGGCAGCGGGCGCTCCTCACCGCGCCGCCAATCACCAGCAACGAGGAGAAGGAGGCCACCATGGCAACCGCAAAGAAGGACGAGTCGGCCAAGCAGGTCGCGATCGACGTCCTGCGCACGGCCGGTCAGCCGCTGCAGGCGCGCGAGATCGCCAAACGCGTCATCAGCTCCGGCCGCTGCGCCGGACTGAAAGGCAAGACACCCGAGGCGACGATCAGCGCCATGCTCGCCGTCGGCTCCAAGCCCGGCGGCCCGTTCGCACGCGTCGACAAAGGCACCTACACCCTCGCCGACAGCACGGTCACGAGCAAGGCGGCGGATGCGAAGCCGCCGACGACGGCGAAGCGTCCCGCGACACGAAAGTCGGCCACCGCGACATCGAAGACCGCGAAGAAGCGAACGGCGACCAAGCGCACGACCGCCAAGCGCACGCGCTAACAGCGTCGCGCCACCGCCAGCGGGAGCCGCAGACGCGCGGCTCTCGCTCGTTCAGCGGGCGAAGCTCAATCACCGTCGACCTGCTCGAACTCGCGCGCCGAACAGGACGGGCAGAAGAACGCGAGCACGGGCTGCTCATCCTCGTCGGGAAGATCTTCGCGGTAGCCGCGCCAGCCAGCCGCCTCGCCGTCGTCGACGCAACCGCATTCAGCACAGACGAGCACCGAGCGATTCTCGCTCGACTCGACCGCGAAAGCAGCTGACCGTCGTGGGCGCGCCTTGAACGGCCACCGGGCTGCAGGCGTCCCAGCGTCGGAATCGTCGTTCAGCGGTGCAGTGTGTAGCGCAGCAGATACCCGCCGAACAATGTGAGGCGATGCCAGAGCGTGAACTGCGGCTGACGCAGCCCGCGCCAGACGTCGATCGGTCTGAACAGTCGACTCGCCCGAGGAAGCAGCGGCACACGGACGACGTCGGCGTTCAGGCCGAGTGCGCGGAAGTCGTTCTGCTGGTCGAGGTACTCCTGCGGCGTCGGCCAATCGCGACGGTCGCGTGAGCTGCCGCGGCGCCGTAGCGATGCGTGACGGAAGTTCAGCATTCCGTGGAGCGCTTCAGCTTCGTCGAACAGCACCGACTTCTCATCCGAATGCTCATCGGCCACTCCGAGGCGGGAACGCGCCGCAGCCAACATCGCGTCCACGTGCGGTCCGTAGCTCACCTGTGGCTCGGAAGGCGGGAGATATTGCGCGAAGAAGCGTCTGCGACGCGCGGTTGGGAAGAAGCGCAGAAGCGGTCGGCGACGCATGTGCCCGAAGACGTGCGCTGTGGTCGCGACGAGATGCCAGAGCGGTTCGCCTGTCACACCATCCGCGTTCGCATTAATGAGCTCGCCGCGCAGGTGTCGGTACGCCTTCAACAGACGGCCCTCACGCCACCAGCAGCTCGCAACATGCTGTTCGCGTCTCACCCGGTCGACCGCCGCGCTGCCCTGGATCGCTTGACGCCAGATCCCCACCGCGTCGCGGTAGCGACCATCAGCAGTCGCTGCCTCTGCGGCGTGCTGGAGCTCGGACGCGGTCGACGGAGGCCGGCCCGCAAACATCGCTCGCACTTCGGCGCGCATCCCCATCATCGCGTACAGCTCGAGGGTGGCGCGCCAACGAAGGTCATCGGTCGTGCTCAGCCGCGGACGCCAATCACTTCGGCACTGTGGCGGTGGCGGCATCAGGCCCGCCGTCACAAACCCCCACCGCTGGGCGAACGGTTCGAGAATTGCTCGCGGGTCGCCGTGAACCTCGAAACAACGGGCCCCGGCCGCCGCTAAAAGTTGAAGCGAGTCTGCGACGCGGGCGACCGGCGAAACGTCGCTAACGGTGACGAGATCATCACCGGATCTTCGAAACCGGACCCACACCACCGTCTTCCCATCGAGCTCACGGCTGGGAGCAAGCGCGCGAAGGAACGGGGCGACGTCGAACGTGTCATATCCGCTGTAGCCAATGAACACGACTGCCGCGACGTCCGCTGGTGTGACCGCTGACCGCAACCGATTAACCATCGCGGTCGGGAAGCCGGACTGGACGTTCCCGAGCGTCGCACCCAGGCCCGCCCCCGACGGATCGGCGGCGAACGAACCGTGAAAGTGAGTCACCTCCCCGACGCTTGCTGGCGCGCCGGATCGTTCGATGCAGTCGTCGAAGTTCGCGGTGATGTGACGACCGCCGACCTCAAGATGCTGAGCGAAGAAACGGTGTAGGTTGTTCGGCGGTGGCGACCGCAGGTCGCTCAACACGTCGACGAGTGCGTCCAGCCCGAGAATGCGACGCACCACATCCAGAACCGTTTCCAGGCGTGGCAGATCGCGTCGCTCCGCTACCCGCAGATCCCTGTAGAGCTTGACAATGTGATCGAGGCAGGTCGGCTCGAAGCCGTAGGCGAGAGCGCGGTGCGTCAGCTCCTCGCCCAGCGGCGCACAAGTCGGTAGGTCGGTAGAGATCCCGGCACCAGACCAGAAGACCACTTCACGCGGAGCGAGGCGACGCACGCCAGCAACCTCGAGAGCGTCCCGCGCGCGTAGATCAGTAGCGGCCATACCGGAAGTCTTGTCCGTGGGTCAAGCTTCGTCGCGGCGGGCGGCGCTCGGTTTCCGTGTTTCTCCCGAGAGACGCTCTACGCCGACCGTTGCGGGGCGATCGGATCGGCAGACTCAGCCGGCTCACGGTGGCGTGTCCACGGTCGATCGAATAGCAGCTTCGAGCGCCCGCGTCCAACAAGCCCTGCGGAGTTCACGCAGCCGCCTCCTTCGTGCCGACGGCCCGTCGCACGAGCGAGACAGCGGACGCGCCTCGAACGGCCACGACTGGTGAAGCTAGGTCTCGAGGTCGCGCGTCAACTGGACGACGAGACGCAGCTCCCGCTCGCCAAGAACCGGTGCGATGTCGCGCACGATTCCGCCGCGACCGCCGGTCGTGATCCGCTCGCCGACCTCGAGCGGTTGCTCGCGGCTGAAATGGCCGGTGGCGATCACCTCGTCGCCGCGCTGGAGCTCGTACCGGTAGTCAGGCATCGCCGCGTCGCCCCTCCTCGGCCGCCACGTTACGCACCCGAGCGGATCTCCTTCGTCGTCAGCCCCGCTCGCTCAACCGTCGCGAGGAGCCGGCGGCGGACGACGAGCCGGTCGGCGCCGCGCAATCGGCAGAGCAGCGCCATCACCCCTTCCGCCTCGCGCAGCGGCAGCCCCGCCTCCAGCACAAAGCGGGCATGCCAGCGAGCTGCCGCAACTTGGAAGCGCTCGTCCTCCCGATCGGCCAACTCGAACAGGAGCAGCAACGCGTCCGCGTACATCACGAACGCATGTTCGCATGCCCTGGGCCCAAAGGAGGCTCTACACTTACTTTCGTTAGAACCGTTAGGAGACGTTGCAGAAGCGGAGATTGCGCGCCCTAACGAATCTAACGTTAGAATCGTTAGAGACATGGCAAGCGAGCTCTCGGGACGCCCCCTCCGCGACACCCGCCGCGACCGGGCGCTCTTTGTCGACCGCGACCAGCCGCTTCAGGCGGCCGAGAAGACACTGCGACACGGCGGCAACGTCTTGCTTGTCGGGTCGCGCGGCAGCGGCAAGAGTTCGCTCGTTCGAATGATCGCGCACCACCTGAGCGAGGAAGATGGCCGTCCGTCGACGGTAGTCGATGGACGCGCGGCTGGATCGACCTCGGAGTTCCTGGCGCTGCTGCGCGATCAGCTAGGCGCCTGGCCGACGGTCCGGCTCAGCGAGGCCGCCTCAACAGTTGCCTCCGCGTTTGTCGGCATGGCGCATGACCCGCAGCTTGCGTTGCGACCCAGCCCCGGCGAAACGCAGGCACTGCTCAGCCAGCTTCGCGAGCTCGGCCAATCCTTGCCGGCCGACGAAAAGTCGGTCGTCTTCGTGGACGAGATGCCTTCACCAGAGTCGGCGCACACGCTCTTTGGGCGCCTTCGCGACGAACTGTGGGAGCTACCACTTGTTTGGCTGGTGGCGGTTGATGAGCGAGACGTCGGTCTCTACCGCGAGCCACCCGCTGGTGCGTTCTGGCAGCGGGTGGTCTCGATCCCGGCGCTCGATGCGGACTCGGCGGCGGAGCTTCTTCGCCGCCGCCTCGAGCCGAGTCAACTGACGGATGCGGTGCTGGCACAGCTTGTCGAGGCGGCCGCCGGCAGTCCCCGCCGCCTGATCGCGCTCGCCTACGACATCGTCGTCGAAGGCGCAGATCCCGCATCGGTGATCGAACGCGACCAGAACGTGCAGCAGCGGATCAGCGACTTGTCCGAGCCGGCGAGACGGCTGCTCGCCGAGGTGGAGGCAAACGGCGCAGCCAGCCCGTCCGATCAGGCCTTGCTAACCACGCTCGGCTGGACGCGCAGCCGCGCCTCGCAAGTGTTCCGCGAGCTCGAACAGCAAGGACTCGTACGGTCGCTCGAACGACCGGGCACACGCGGCCGGCCCCGCCGCCTGTACGAGGTGACCTATTGAACGGGCTCGCCGGAGCGGAACTGCTCGCGGTGCTGCAGGCGCGGCAGGCGTTCGCGCCCGTCGCCCAGCCCGGATACCGCACGCACCTGTACGTGCCCTTCGAGGAGCTCGTCGGCGGCCGCCACGAGAGCCTGCTGCGTGAGTCGTTCGAGAACACGCAACGAGTGGCGCTGATCGGACCAATCGGCTCGGGCAAGTCCAGCCTGATCGAATACGTCACCAGTACCGGCGCCGATGCCTTCGCGCCGATCTGGATCTCCGTCGGGCACGAGTCGGACGAGATGCTGCGCGATCCACCCGAGTTCGCCCGCCACCTCATCCGTGAGGTCGTGCGCTGGGCACGCGACAGTCAGGCGATGGGCCGAGGAGCAGCGCCGCGCCCTCCTCGCGGAGACGACGCCCACCTTGCCGACCGTCGCGCACTCGCAGCGACAGGACTTCTCGCTCAAGCTCGCCCTCGGATGGCTGAACCCCGGCTTCGGCCACGAGGTGGAAGAGACAGTCGCCGACCCGGCCGTGGAGCGGAATCGTGGCGAGTTCGTCGCCAGCCTCGACCGACTCGTCGAGTTGATCCGCGAGGACCTCGACCGGGTGCCGATCGTGATCATCGACGACTCCGACCGCTGGCTCCGCCTCGACGGAAACCTCCGCGACTCCCTGCTCGATGGCTTTTTCGTCGATACCTGCCGGATGCTGGCCGAGCGCAACTGGGCGGTCGCGATGGCCATTCATCCCGACTACTGCGCCACACGCGGCTACCGGGAAGGGGCCGGCAACGGCTACTTCACCGTCCAGCACGGCATGCCGCAGCTCGAAACGCCGGCTGCTCTGCGGCAGCTCTTCGCCGTCCGGATCCAGTCGGTCGCGGAGGCAGAGAACGAGTACCGCGCGCTCGAGCAAGGAGTCGACCCGATCCCACCAATCACCGTCGATGTCGTCGAAGTCTTCGAGGACGGCTTCGATGCCCTGCTGCACGAGTACTACGAGAGCTCCGGCCAGAACCTCCGCGCCGTCCTCACCGTCGCCCAACAAGCTCTGCTCGAGACCGTCGGCCTCGGCGAAGAACTCGTCGGCCTCGCCTCCCTCCGCGACGCGGCACTCGGGCTCGCCTTCTAGAGGCGCCGCGCCTTTATCAGTCTTAACCGGCTTTACCGAAGAGGAGTAAAGCCGCAGCCTGATCCGGCACCTGGTCTCGATGATGATCTAGCCGTGGCCGCTCGCCCGGTCCTCACCGCACGCGCCGCGCTCCGCGCTGCGTCGCCGTTCTCGATCTCAAAGAGGCTCGTGCGCTACTGTGTCAAGCCGTCGAAGCCTGCGGACGCACTCTTCGAGCGCGCCCGCATCCACGGCCTCAACAGCATCGAGCGCAGCCAACGCTCCGGCCACCTCGCCCGCGTGACAGGCGAAGTCGCCGAGTCGATCGCCGAGATCGTGCTCGACAAACAGGGCTACAACCTCTTCTGGCAGATCACCACGCCCGGCATCCACGGCGTCGACCTAATCTTCCTCTCACCCGACGAGAGTGTGCTTGCACTCGAGGTCAAAGGAACGCTGCAACCAGGCACGATCCCTCGCCTCACACCCTCGCGCCTACGCCAGATGAGCCGCGAGTGGCTCAACGACCCCGCCAACCTAGCCATGGCCGAGTGGTCGCTTCAAGCCGACGACCTGTACGCCGGCGTCATGCTTGTCGACCTCGCCACGCCGCTCTACCGGCTCGCCCTCAGCAGCAACTTCGACCACTACACGCCCGTCACTGCGCAGTCAGAACTCTCCTCGTTAAGCGATTTCATAGACGAGTAGCTATGCGGGGCCGCCGCCGGCTCTGGCCAGGTGCGCACGTAGTCGATCGATGACGCCGGCCAGACTGCGAGAAAAGCCGTCGAACTCGCGGTCCGACATCGAAGCGAAGAGCGCTCGGGCGAGGTTCTTGTGATCACGCTTCAGCTGGGCGACGAGCGTCTCGCCTCGGCGTGTGAGCGTCACGAGCGTCGCTCGGCGGTCGTTCGGGTGTGCCTCGCGCGTCACGAGTCGTTGCGCAACGAGCGCATCGACGAGGCCGGTCACGGCTCGCGCCGTCACCTTCAGCGCGTCCGCGAGCACGCGCTGGGGCACCGGGCCGCGCTGTCCCAGCTCCCAGAGCAGGTGCATGCGAGCAGGCGTGAGGCCGAGCGCGGCGTTCGCCTGCGCCATGTCGTCGTCCAGCACGACCACCAACTCGAGGACGCGATCAAGAAGATCCTCATATTGCTGTATCTTGGTTATAGTGAACCATAGTAACTACTAGATCGGACGGGGCAAGCAGACGTCATCAACAGAGCGACAGAAGGAGGGAGCGATGAGGTCCGAGGCTGGATCGCCCGAAGCAAACGCGACCCTGCTCCGCGACTCGATCGAGGCTTTCAATGCCGGCGACATGGCCAAGCTGCTCACGGTCGCCGCGCCGGACATCATCATCCACTACGCAGAGATGCAGGAGCCGCTCCAGGGACGCGAGACCTGGCAGCAGGGATACGAACTGATGAAGCGCGCCTTCCCCGACCTCAGGATCCGCGTCGACGACCTCGTCGCCGCCGGCGATAAGGTCGCCCTCCGTCTCACCCTCAGCGGCACCCATCCGGGCGAGTTTCAGGGCATTCCAGCGACCGGCCGCACGATCAGCTACGTCAGCCACGAGTTCTACCGCCTCGCAGACGGCCTGGTCGGCGAAGAGTGGATCTGCTCCGACATGGCCTCACTCTTCTCCCAGTTGAGCTGAGCCACCCGACGATGCCGGACAGCCAAGCCTCGCCGCCCTCCGTCCGCTCACGCCTCACCCTCGCCGCCAGGTACGAGGCCGGCATCTGGCACAGCCTCTACCGCTGGCTGAGGGGACGGGCTACCGATCCCGACGCCGCGCCGTTCGGGTACGCATCGCAGGTCACACCGCTCCTGTTCGCGTTCATCTTCCTCTCTGCGATCGAGATCCCGATCGTGTCGCTGCTCGTGCCATGGCCGCCTTTGCGATACGGCCTCCTCGTCCTCGGAATCTGGGGCGTCCTCTGGATGCTCGGACTTCTTGCTTCCCTGCGTACGAACCCACACGCCGTCAGCGAGTCAGGGCTTCGCCTCCGCTCCGGCTTCCAGCTCGACACCTCCATCCCCTGGGAAGCGATCTCCACCATCCGACTCCGCCGCTCGAGCGCGCACCGGAAACTCCGGATCGAGCACGACCAGACCCGCGCATCGGTCGCCCTCCAAGGCACGAGCAACGTCGAGATCGACTTCCGGGAACCAGTCGCTGTCCGCTTCCTCGATGGCCGGCGCGCAAGCGTCGACACCATCCACTGCTACGCAGACAGCCCAACCGCACTTCTCACGGCCGCCCAGCGCCACCTCGCCAGTATCCCCAAGCCGCTTGACGCGCCTCGACTGAATGACCCATCTGCGCCGGGCGTGACGCAAGGTCCGACTGCTCCACAAAGGCTCCATCCGCGGCCCGCAAACCGGCGGGGCGGTGCCGACGTCGGCTAAGTAGCCGAGTTTCGAAGCTCCATAAGCGCTCCACTGTGGTTGCGAGGCCGCGTCACGTGCTACCTACCCGCGCGATCCCCTCCGTGCTCAGGAGGGGGTCGAACGTCGGTGCTCCACGAAGGATCCATGGGGCCCGCAAACGCGCTTCTGACGCGCGGTTGAATGGTGAGCCCCTCCCAGCTTGAGAGGTAGTCAGGGCTGCGGAGTTTGGCACCGCCGGCGGATTCAGACGTGTCGGCCGAGGCGGTGCTAGGCGCGGGGATCGTCGCTCGGCCTGCTCGGCTGCTTGGTCGAGCTTCTCGACGACCCAGTAGCGGCTGCTCATGTCGACGACGTGCTCGATCGTGGTGTCGACGTGCTCGGCGGCGGGGGCGACGACGAAGCGGTTGCCGGCGGCGCGGATCGCTTCGCGTCGCGTCGGCCGGTGCGTCAGTAGCGGGTGTAGTCGGAGGTCGCGACGATTCGCGGCCAGACGTGCGCGATCGTGCCGTCGAGCGTGCAGCGTGCGATCGGCTCGCCGCGCTCGTCGCTGCCGTGCGGCGTGGCGATACGCGCGACGCGGCGGTAACCGGCGCAAAAGTCGGCGGCGCGGCGGGTGTAGCCGACGAGGAGCGCGCGGCGCCCATGCACTTTCGGTCGCCAGTACCGCATCGTGACGTCAACCGAGGCGACAGGGGGCAGGCCGTGCCCGAACAGCTCGAGCGCGCCTGCCTCACCGTAGTTGGAGGCCACGATCACGTCGGCGCCTCCGGCCAGCCGCTCGACCTGGCGCACGTAGGTCGGCCAGCCGATCTCCGACTGGTAATCGCCGCGGGCCGAGATGACACCGTGCCGCTCGGCCGTGTGCAACGGCAGCACCGGCAGCAGGATCGGCAGGGCGACGAGGTCGACCGCGACGAAGACGACTGCCGCGATCCGGAGGCGTCGCGGCGTCAGCCGGCGATCGAGCGGGATCGCTCCGACGGCGAGCGCGAACACGACGACCGGCAGCGCGTAGTACGACTTGCCGCCGAGCACGAAGTATGCGAGCACGGTGGCGACGATCGTCCAGCCGAGCGGCCGCACTGCGCGGTCGCGGATGAGCGACACGACACCCGCAATCGCGACCGGTACGGCAACGAGCGTGAGCAAGAAGAGATTGGCGATGAACTGCGGCCGCGTCTCGTCGCTGCCGCTCGGCGGCGGGTGGAGGAAGAAGTGGACGCTCGTCCAGCCATGGCCCGCCTCCCAGACGAGGTTCGGGACCATCAGAGAGGCGGCGATCGCAACAGCCGTCGTCAGGTCTCGGGCGGAGAGGACATCGCGGCGCCAGACGAGGAACGTCGCGACGAGGAAGAGCAAGACGACGGCGAGCGTGTACTTCGTCTCCAACCCGATCCCGGCGGCGAGGCCGAGCAGCGGCCACGAGCCGCGACCAAGCGCGAGTCGCAGCGCCAGCCAGAGCACGATCATCGTCGCCAGCTGGTCGAAGACGACCGGCTGGAAGAGCCAGTTCGTCGCCAGCGTCCCCGGGCTGAACGCGATCAGGACCGCGGCGAGCGTTTGCGCACGCCGCGTCGCCCCGAGCTCGCGCGCAACCAGGATGCCGACCAGCACCGTCCCGGCGGCCGCCAGGATCGTGAACGCGCGTAACCCGACCAGCGACCAGCCGAACAGCACCCTCGCCAGCGCCGCGAGCAGCGCGGTCAGGGGCGGAAACTCGACATAACCGCCCTGCAGATGCCGCCCGGCGACCGCGTAGTACAGCTCGTCGCGATGCCATCCGTACCGTCCCGCGACCGCGAACGTGAGCGCGCACTTCAGCGCGATCGCCAGCAGCACCCAGCGCAACGCGACGAGCCCCGTCGCATCCCGGTGACGCGCGCAGAGCACAGCCTCCTGACTCGTCACAGTGGAAGTCTCCTCCACCACGCAGCTAAGAGCCGAGTACCTCCACGCCGCCGCGGCGGCCTGAACCCAGGGAGAGTTCTCGAGATCGGCCGCGCCGCGCACGGGGCGGCGTCAGCGATGAGTGGTCAGCGGACGATCATGACGGGGCAGGGCGCGTGTTCGGCGACGCGGTCGGCGGTCGAGCCGAGCAGGTGGTCGCGGAGGAAATGACCGCGGTGGCCGAGGACGATCAGGTCGTAGCCGCCGGCGGCGGCGTAGTCGGAGATCACCTCTGCTGCGTGACCCGGGCGCAGCTCGACCTCGATCTCGACGCCGGCCTGCTCGGCGCGTGAGCGTGCGTTGGCGGCGAGCGCGCCGAAGAAGCGGTCCTTTTCGCGTTTGACCTCTTCGACCTCGCCGACGGTCGCGGCGTAGGCTGGCAGGGGGCCCTCGATTGCGAGCGCGGTCAGTGTGGCATCCGTCAGCTCCGCGAGCTCGAGCGCCTTTCCGAAGGCGTGGTCGGAGGCTTCTGAGCCGTCGATCGCGACGAGGATGCGCGCGAACGGCATCAGCTGCCGACGCCCTCTTGTGCAGGAGCGGGTACGGGCGGCACCGGTCGCTCATGCGCAAGTTCGTGCTCCTGCTCGGTTTCGGCGTGCGGGTGGAAGAAGCGTTGGGCGATCGCGGTCGGGACGATCGCGGAGAGGACGACGACGGCGATCAGGAGCGAGAACTGCGTGCGGTCGATGATCCCAGCATTGAGGCCGTAGAGCGAGGTGATCGTCCCGAAGGTCAGCCCGGTCGACATGAGGAGGGTGGTGAAGATGGCGTGCGGCGCGGTATAGCGGCGTGCGAGCGGGTAGACGCCTGCGAACTTCGGGACCATCTTGGCGACGAAGAGGACAGCGAGGATGCCAAGGTTCGCCCAGAGGGCGCCGGCCGAGACGTTCATACCCCCCTTGAGGAAGAAGAAGGGCGTTAGGAAGGCGAAGGCGACGACGCGCATCCGCTCTTGCTCTTGCCGGTGCTTGACGTAGTGGTTGCTCATGACCAGGCCGAGAATGAACGCGGGTAGCGCGGCCTGCGAGTTAGCGCGTCCGCCGAGCCACATCAGCAGGAAGAGCGCTGCGAAGACGAGCTTGATCTCCGGCTCGATCACGCGGTTGCCGTAGCGGCCGAAGAACCATGGCGATGCCTTCGGCAGGCCGACGATCAGCGCGACCGAGGCGATCGCGAATGGGATAACCCAGATGGTCGGCTTGACGAACAGGATCGTCAGGCCGGCGACGGTGGCGATGTCGGTGACGAAGGTGGCCGACATTAGGCGCTTGCCGACGAGCTCGCGGTTGAGACCGGTCTCAACGAGGACGGCGTAGACGACGGCGAGGCTGGTTGTCGATAGGGCGAGGCCGCCGATCTCTGCCTGGCGGGGGTTCCAGCCGAGGGCGAAGTAGCAGAGCGTGCCGACGACTGCAAACGGGGCGAAGAAGGAGACGAGCCCGATCGAGAGCGACGCTTTCCACTCGCGGCGGAACTGCGGCACGTCGACCTCGGCGCCGGCCTGGAAGGTGAGCAACATGCCCGCGAAGGAGCCGAGGAACGAGAGCCAGGTCGGGACCGCGAGGTGGAAGACGTTGCCGACGACAACGCCGAGGAACAGCTCGATCAGGGCGACCGAGAGGCCGATCTCGACGCTGATTGTCGATGCGACGAGGACGGTTCCCGCGAGAAGTGCCGCTATCGCGATGTCGCTCAACCTCTACCTCCTGGCCCGAACGTCAGTTGGTAGAGGCCATCGGCGGAGAGACCGCGGTTGTGGCGGGAGCCTCACCCCGCTGCAGCGCTCTTACTATAGCCACGGGAGCGGCCGTTGTTGGCCCGTCGCAAGCGGCCTAGAATCGGCGACACGGCGATGGCGCTCGCCGAAATCGCCCGTGCGGCTGATGTCGCCTACCGCTTGACGAACTGACGGGAGGTGGGAGTAATGAGCGCTGGGCGCGACGTCCAGGTAGTCCGTGTGCGGCGCCGGCTCGACATCGCCGGCGGCCTCGCCGCGGGTGTCGGAATCGTCGAATTCGTCGTGCGTGCGTCGACCTCGACGCCGGCGGGGAAAGGCACGCTCTCGAAGCCCTCGGAGATCGCCGGTCGGGAGAACTCAGGCGCGCCAGTGAGGCGTTCGGTTTCCGTCATCGGCTTCCACCAGTTGCTGATCGGTAGAAGCCATCAGCCCCGAGGGCGGTTCAGGCGGGCCTCATCGCCTTTGGCGGCGATCCCCCCTTGCGCGGAGGGGCCAACGAGAGGCTCCTCGATCCGCGCGCGCACTGCCTGACCTGCTCCGGCGGCGACCCACAAGCTCCGGGTCGTGCACGGGGTCAACCCCTGGGTTGAGCCCGAAGATCAACCCAGGTTCAACCTGGGCGCCGACGACGGAAAGCGGTCGCCGTCTGATGATGGCGGCATGACTACTTCTGAGTATCTCCTCAACGCGGCGTTCGTCCTCCTCGTGCTCCGCCAGGCCAGGGAGCGCGAACTCGGCCGCCGGAGCGTGATCGTGCCGCTCCTGCTCATGTTCTTCGTCGGCGCCCAATATCTGCAGACGCTGCCGACCGCCGGCAACGACCTGCTGCTGATCGTCTCGCTCGCCCTGGTGGGGCTGACGCTTGGCGTGACCGGCGGGTTCGCGACCCAGGTTTGGGCGGGCGAGCATGGTGTCGCGTTGGCGCGGGTCGGTTGGATCGCCGGCGGGCTGCTCGTTGTGGGGATCGGTGCCAGGATGGCGTTCGCGTTCGCGATCGGCCATGGCTTCGAGCCTGCGGTGCGGTCGTTTAGCGTCGCGCACCAGATCGGCGCGGCGGCCTGGCCGGTGGCGCTCGTGTTGATGGCGCTGGTCGAGGTCGGCTCCCGGATCGCGGTGGTCCAGGTTCGTGGGCGCCGACTCGTCACGGCGTGACGCAGGCGCTTATCGACGGTCAGCGTGTCCGGCCCGTTTCGGCGGGCCGGACATCGTTCTATCGTCTGCCCGTGGACAGACCCGACAGCCCTCGCGAGGCGGAGGCTCGCGGGCGCGCGCAGCAGCGGCTCCGCCGCCAGCGCGACACGCTGCGGCCGCTTGGCCTGGTCGTGATCGCCGCGGTCGCGATCGGCGCGATCAACGGTCACCCCGCCCCGACCAGCCACGGCGCCGGGCTCGGCGTCGCCGCTGCGCTGGTCGTGTTCGCGGTGGCGCTCGCGGTTGCTGTGCGCGAGAACTTCATCGATCGCGCCCGCGCGACCCAAGTCGTGGTGATCGCTGCGATGGGCGCGGCCGGTGTCGCGCTGACCGCGCTGCAACCGCACGGCGCGACCGAGCTCGCGGGCGGCGCTGCGGTCTGGATGGCGATCGCGCGCCTGCCCCTGCCCGTCGGAGCGGTGATCGCGACCGCGACAACCGCCGGGATCGCGCTCGCCGAGGCGCTCGCCGGTAGCTCGGCGTCGGTCGTTCTCGCCGCGGTCTTGCTGTGTGTGTTGTTGGCGCTTGTTGCCTACTTCATCAAGCAGGCGCGGGCGAGTCAGAACACAACCGAGCTGCTCCTCGCCCAGCTCGAGGACGCGCGCGAGGAACAACTCCGGGCGGCGGCGATCAGTGAGCGCAGCCGGATCGCGAGCGAGCTGCATGATGTGCTCGCGCACGCGCTCTCCGGCGCGGCGATCCAGCTGCAGGGTGCACGCAAGCTTGCCGAGCACGAACAGGCGAGCGCACAGATCCGTGCCGCGATCGAGCGTGCCAGCGACCTCGTCCGCGACGGTCTCGCCAACGCCCGGCAAGCCGTCGGCGCGCTGCGCGGCGATGAGCCCCTCGGCATCAGCCAGCTCGAAGCGCTCGTCGCGACCTTCAAGAACGACATGAACACGGAGGTCACCTTCACGGTCAACGGCAGTGCCCGCCCCCTCCCAGCCGAGGCAAGCCTCGCCCTCTACCGCGGCGCCCAGGAGGCGTTCACCAACATCGCCCGCTATGCCCCCGGTGCCACCACGACCGTTCTCCTCCACTACGGCAACGACCACACCTCGCTGACGATCGAGGACCGACTCGCCAAGCCGCCGTCGGATGGTGCCGGCCTCGTCGACGTGGGCGGCGGAAACGGACTGGCCGGGATGCGCGAACGGCTCGAGCGGGCGGGTGGACGAATGCAGGCCGGGCCGACCGAGACTGGCTGGCGGGTCGAGCTGGAGGTGCCGGCGTGATTCGTGTCCTGATCGCCGACGACCAGCGCGCCGTCCGCGAGGGCCTCGCGATGCTCGTCGGCCTCACCGACGACATCCAGGTCGTCGGCACCGCGGCCAACGGCATCGAAGCTGTCGACCGCGCAAACGAGCTCCGCCCCGACGTCGTACTGATGGACCTGCGTATGCCCGAGATGGAAGGCGCAGAGGCGACACGCACGATCCGTACGGCGCAACCCGACGTACACGTGCTCGTGCTCACCACCTACGCCGACGACGACTCCCTCTTCCCCGCCCTCCAGGCCGGCGCACACGGCTACCTGACCAAAGACGCAAGCGCCGAGGAAATCGAACGCGCGATCCGCGCCGTCGCCAGCGGCAACACTCACCTCGACCCAGCCATCCAGCAACGCCTCGTCACCGCCGCCCTCGCCACCACCGGGCCAGCCCCCACGCTCCCCGACGACCTCACAGCACGCGAAGTTGAGGTCCTCAAGCTGATCGCCGCCGGGCTCTCCAACACCGAGATCGCCGCCGCCCTCGTCCTCAGCGCCGCCACCGTCAAAACCCACATCAACCACATCTTCCAAAAGACCGGCGCACGCGACCGCGCCCAAGCCGTCCGCTACGCCTACCAACACGGACTCGCCTAACCGGCGGCTCTATCTCGATCCGTCACCGAAGCGGCCGCGGCTCGAGTGACGGTTCCGCAGGAGCGACCGCCGCTTGCGCACCGCGGGCCGGAGCTGTTCGCGCTTCTATGTCTCCTTTACATCGCGTTCCGCAGTTACGAGGAGACGCTGCGGATCGACCTTGGCCTCGCACTACTACCCTCGGCTTCCGGCTCAACTTCTTCGTCCCCCTCGCGGTCTTCGCCGCCTCGAACGGATTCTTCGTCTGGTGGCAGTTCGTCCGGCCGCCGACTGCGCCGCCGACAGCCAAGATCGCCGAGCGCGCCTGGGCCCCTCCCGGTCAGGACACGGCGGATAGCGTCAGGCGGGTGCGCTTCTCAACGGAAACGGCGGGGCTTCTCGTCCTGATCGGCTTCGCCGTCGGCGCGTTCGGAACGCTGATCGGGGCCGGCGGCGGCTTCATCCTCACCCCGATCCTGCTGCTTCTCTATCCGCACGACTCGCCGCAGAGGCTGACAGCGATCAGCCTCGCCACGGTCTTCTTTAACGCCGCAAGCGGCTCCGCCGCCTACGCCCGCCAACGCCGCATCGACTATCGCAGCGGCACCGTCTTCGCGCTCGCAACCCTCCCAGGTGCGATTGGCGGTGCGATCGCGGTCGGCTCCGTCTCACGGCAACTGTTCGACGCGATCATGGGTGCAGTGCTGGCGCTGCTGGCGGCCTGGCTGCTCGTCGGCGAACACTGGCCGCTTCCGACCGCGAAGCGGTACCTCGAGCGTCGCGTTCTGACCGACCGGGCCGGCGAGACCTACAGCTATAGCGTCCCGCTTCGCCGCGGCGCCCTCTACAGCTTGGCGGTGGGTTTCCTGTCAAGCTTCCTCGGCATCGGCGGCGGCGTCATCCACGTCCCCCTGCTCGTTCGCGCGCTCGGCTTCCCCACCCACATCGCCACCGCCACTTCGCACTTCGTGCTCGCGATCATGGCCGGCGCCGGCACCCTCACCCACATCGCACTCGGCAGCTTCGCCCACCACCACGGCATCCGCCGCACACTGGCGCTCTCAATCGGCGTCGTCGCCGGCGCTCAACTCGGCGCACACATCTCGCTACGCCTCCGCGGCAAGGTCATCCAACTGCTTCTCGCCGCGGCGCTACTCGCACTCGCAACACGCCTTCTACTCTCGGTCTGATCACGCGTCCGAGCGCCTTCGCTGGCTCGCTCACCACAGGAGCGCGTCCCGCGCAGCCCATGTCAGCGTCCCAGCGCCTGATTGACGGCCTCAAGCAACGCTTCGAATCGGAAGGGCTTGGTGATGTAGGCGCTTGCCCCCCGTTCCAGGCAGTCGCGCGCCCGTGACTCGCGTGCGTCGGCGCTTACGACGACGACGGGCAGCCCGGCCGTCGTGCTGCTTGCTCGTATCTGTTCGAGGATCGAGAGACCGTCGATGTGAGGGAGCGCGAGGTCGAGCACGACCAGGTCGACCGTGCCCGCCAACGCGAGCCGCAGGACATCGGTCCCGGACGTCGCCGAGGTCGAGTGGAATCCTGCCCGTCGCAGTTGACGGTTCCAGTAGGAGCAGAATCTCGGGGTCGTCCTCGCCGATCAGGACAGCTGGTCGATCGTCTTGACCCATCGAACCCATGCGAAGACCTCTAGCGCGAAAACTGTTCTGGCTCCCGGCAGATCGGAATACGAACTTACCTGTGCGGGCGGACGATTCCGCTGCGCAGGCCGACTGAGGCGATGCCGGACTGGGATTGAACCTGGTGGTGGCATGGGCAATGCTGCGCCCACCTGTGACAGCGAAGCCACCGTTTCCAGGCCTGGGCCGCGCGCGCAACCTGCGCGTCCTGGCAGCCGCCGCATCGATTCCCCAGCAACTCGTGCTCGCCGCCGGGCTCGCCTATCTCGGAGTCTTCGCGCTCCTTCTCTTCTTTGGTCGGCCCGGGCTCGGTATCGGCCAGGGCTTCTATCTCCCAATCGTCTTGGTCGCGCTTGCGACCAGCGCCGGCTGGGGAATCGCCGCCGGGTTCGGAGCGCTCCTTCTTTATGAGGCCGGCCTACTGATCCCGGGCCACGCCTCGTGGAGTGCGCTCATCGCAGTGCCGACCGCGATCCGGCTCACGAGTTATCTGGCCGCCGGAGCAGCCGTCGGGTACCTCGCGCGGCAGGGACGGGGGATGCTTGCGAGCTCGCTGCACCTGCTCGACGACCTCCTCGCACTCGCGAAACGCGACAACCTAACAGGAACCTTCACCAGCCGAGGCTTCGAATCGGCGATCAACCGTCGCCTAACGGCCGCTGCCCCTTTCGCGCTCCTCGTCGGCGAACTCTCCGACCAAGAAGGAAATGCGCTACGGCGCCTCCACCTCGGCGACGGCGAACGCGTGCGCGAGCTGACGCGCTTGGTTGCGGGCCGGCTCGACACAGGCGACGAGTTTGCACATCTCGGAGTCACCGGATTCGCTGTCCTCACCTCAGCCAGCACGCTCGCACAGGCCCGCGACGCAAGCGTCGCGCTCGAGACCCATGCGCATGCCGCAGGACACGAGTTGAGCTTCGGCTGGGCCTTCCGCCCCGCCGACGGCAACGACGTCCTCGCCCTGCATCGAGCCGCCCTGAAAAGACTCCACGCCCGCCAGATCGTCCGCGGCGACTGGAAACCAACCCCAACAACGTCGGGTCTTGTCGACCCGCTCCCCGCTGCTCACCGCCTCCCGGGCTAACCGCCAAAGGCCCGATAGAGGACGGCATCGCGGCCGCCTTCACGAGCCGACCCGCGGCCAAGGCGCAATGAGACGGCCCCAACGAGGGATCGCTGATGCGACGGCCGAACCCGATACACAATCGCAAGCCGATGCTCTCAACGCGGTGCGGCATCGGGAACTCCTCCATTCGTTCTGCGGCCCATGGATCCGTTCACCCTCAACGCCACGCTGACCTTTGCCGGGCGCGCCTATCGCGTTCGCGGCTTCTCCCCCATGGGCGTCAACCCGCGCCGCGTCTTACTCGAAGATCTCGAGACGGGAGCCGTCATCGAGATCCCAGAGGATGAACTCGAACGCGAGCTTCGCCAAAGCGCGTAGCCAAACGGCATCTCCGAAACCGATCGTCGCCGCTCGCTCGGAGGTGCGCGCGTAGCCGCTCGATGAAACCGACCACGCTGCGGGTGAAGGTGCCGAACTCGCGCTGCGACATCGAAGCGAAGAGCGCTCGGGTGAGTGCTTTGTGTCGCGCTGGGCGACGAGCGCTTCGCCCTGCGGTGTGGAGGGCACGAGCGTCGATCGCCTGTCGGTCGGGTGCGGCTCGCTCGCGACGAGGCCGTGCTAGGCGCGGGGATCGTCGCGCTCGGCCTGCTCGCCGGCTTGGTCGAGCTTCTCGACAACCCAGTAGCGGCTGCTCATGTCGACGACGTGCTCGATCGAGGTGTCGACGTGCTCGGCTGCGGGGGCGACGACGAAGCGGTTGCCGGCGGCGCGGATCGCTTCGTATTCCCTGATCGTTAGGGCGACGGGCTCGGTGCAGCTGGTGTCGGCGCACTCGCAGACGAAGTCGACTGCCCGCTCACCGGCGGCGGCGCTGTCGAAGGGGCCTTCAGCGAGTCGCTCGATCCGCTCGTTGACCGAGCGGAACAGCCCTTCGTTTTCGGCTTGACGGCGCTCGCGCTCGTGCACCAGAGGAGTCTCTCACCGACCGTCAGAAGGGCAAGGGGTACGTACGGGCGGTTTGCCATACTGCCGCGATGGCGGGTTCGGCCCAGCGAACCGCAGTCATGTCGCTGCTCAAACATGCTGCCGGGGAGAGCGAGGCCGCGGTCAGCCGCTACCTGGCTGACGGGACGCGTTCGCCCGGGCCGCACTTCACGCGTCCGGTCACGCTGGCGCTCGCCCTGCTCGGCGAGTACGCCGAGCGAGCCGTGCTGGGCGAGGACGACCTCGCCCTTCTGCGCGCTGCCTGTTCAGACGCGGCCGCCGTCTGTCGCGTGCAGCCACCCTCGCCGGCGATCCTCGAGGCGGCCGAGCGCTTCGCCGAGGTCGAGGCGGTCTGCAACCGCGCACTCGGCGTGCACGCCTCGAGTGCTGAGTGCAACTGGCGGCGCTTCCTCTTTCCCGACTGCGACCTCGAGGTCGCCCGCGTCGGCAGCCGCTGGCGCGTCCGCGGCGGCGGCCGCGAAGTCGAGGAGAAGCTCCTCGACGCCGTACTCGACGAGCTGTTCGAGTTCTCCAATTCGCGCTATGCCGAGCTGACCGTGCAGATCCTCTCCTGGCACTCGGCCGAGCCGGCAGCAAGCTAAGACCGCGCAACGCGCTGTGCCGAAAGAAATCAAGGGACATGCATCGCGAAAGCCGCCCGAGCCGTCGATGAGCCACGCCGACATCGACGCGTGGTTCCGGCGTCAGATGCCGCACCTCCAGCCGAGCGTCCGGGCGTTGGACGAGTCGATCTGAGCGACCATTCTGGGCCTCTACTACGCCGTCAAGTGGAAGAGGCCTTACTACGGGCTACCTCAACTCGGCTGGATCGTCGAGCTCGCCGCCGACGACGTTTCCGTGAACGTCGTCTTTCTCGGCGGCGCCGACTTCGACTCCCCACCGCCGCTCGGAAACACCGACCGGAGCCGCCACATCAAGGTGACCACACTCGAGGAGACACAGCAGACAGAGCTGCACAAGTGGATCGACGAGGCGAGCCGGACGCCGGGTGGACCTAAAAGGCGGCCGCGCCGGACTGAAGGCTTCAGACGAACGGCTTCCCACTCCGCCGCGTACTCGGGAACACCACCTCAGACGAGACGTGGCTCGTATCGCATGGAGCTTGCCGCCGCGATCCTACTCAGTGTGAGGTCACGCGGCCGAGGACGAGGAGCCGCGCCCGCTCGAGTACGGAGACGACCTCGCGCTGCGTCCGGGTGGGCGCGTCGTTCCAGCCCTCCAGGGAGTGCTCCTCGATCAGGTCGGCGATCGCTGCCATCGCTCGCGCCAGCTCCGCCAGCCCGACCTCGGCAACCGCCTCGGGGCCGTCGAGTGCCGCCACTAGCGAGCCGAGGAGCGACCAGGCCGCCGCAGCGTCGCTCCACGGCTCAACCGGGAGGCCACGAACGTCGCGCGCGTCCGCTTGCTGAGACCATCCCTCGCGGACACGCTGCGCCGCCCGGGCCAGCAGCGCCGCCGCCGCCGCTCGTTCGTCGGCGCCTGACTGCTCGGGTTGCCGGGATCGCATCCCCGGTCTTGGTGGTTCGCGCGGTTCGCGCGCGCCGCCGGCGGGATCGTCGATCTCGAACCAGACCAGGTTGCTCTGCTCGTGCTCGGCTCCCCACCGGTCGACCAGCGCGTCCACCAATGCCAGCCCCCGACCCGAGGTCGCGCGCTCCGACACCAGCCGCACCTCGCTGTCGAACGGCGGCCCGCCGTCGGCGACCTCCACCCGCACCGTGCCGCCAAGCCGCTCCACCCGCACCCGCACTGTCCCGGCCGCCGCCTCAGCGCCGGCGTGCTGGACACTGTTGGCGACCAGCTCGCTCACCAGTAGCCGCGCCCGGAAGCCGACATCGCCGGGCAGCCCCGCCAGCGCACGGCCAACCGCACCCCGCGCCCGCCGCGGCGCCTCCGCATCCGCAACCAGCGCCAGCTCGACCGGCCCTTCGTCTGCCAACCTCCGACCCCCTTCCCGGGCAGCGAACCCGTTACGCTCCTCACCCCTAGAACGAACCGCATCGCGCAAAGGACACGCGAGATGAGCTCCCGCGAACAACGAATCGCCACCAACGAAGCCCACTTCCGCGACATCAACGAACGGATCGCCCGCAAAGACGCACCCGGAAACCAGGAGCTGGAGATCATCTGCGAGTGCGGCGACGCCGACTGCCTGGAGCGGATCATTGTCCCGCTCGCCACCTATGAACAGGCGCGTAGCGACTCAACACTCTTTCTCGCCAAACCAGGCCACCTACAGACCGAGGCCGAAGAGATCGTCGCCGACGGGCCCCGTTATCAGCTGATCCGCAAGACCGGCGCTGCCGCCGCAGTCGCCGAAGAACAAGACCCACGCAGCTAGAAGCAGCCCAGCCTCCCCCGGCTACGGGTGCTTGCGATGCATCGGCCCCGGCGGTGGCGGCGGCCCTGGGCGAGACGGCCTAGGAGGCGGCGGTGTGCCGCTCAGCGATGCTTCCAGGCGTTCGAGTAGACGCGCGAGCGCATCCGTCTCAGGCGGCGGCATCTCGGCGAGCAACCCAGCCAGCCGCTCGCGCAGGACGGTCTGCGCCGACTGGAGCGCCCACTGGCCCTGCTCGGTCAGACTGAGCGGCTGTCGGCGCCGGTCGTCGCCAAGACGGTCCCGGGCGAGCATGCCCGCGTCTTCGAGCGCGGCGAGCAACTGGGAGGTCGCTGCCGGCGAGACGGCCGCCCGCCGGGCGAGCTCGACGCCGACGATCACGCCGTCGGCGATCGCCTGCAAAGTCAGGTACTGGGCGACCGTGAACGGCGGGTCGTGTGCGGCGAGCAGCCGCTCAATCCAGCGGCTCACCAAGGGAGCCGTGCGCACGAGCGCCTCCGCCGCCTGACGGCCGTCGGGGTGGTGACGCGACCGCGGCAATGGTTTAGTTTGCTTTACTGTTTAGCGTGCTTATGCACGCGATCGTAGCCGCTGCCGAGCAGGCATGGCCGCCGTTCGTGCTCGTCGCCGGTCTGCTGCTGATCGGCGCCGTGGCCTCCGCAGACGGACTGTTCGAGGCGGTCGGGGCGCGACTCGCTCACACCCGCCTCGGCGCCTACGGCCTGCTGCTGGCGCTGCTCGCGCTCGTCGCCGGAGTGACTGCCGTGCTCAACCTCGACACCTCGGTCGTCTTCCTCACCCCGGTGCTCGTCCACGCCGCGCGGCGACGCGGTCTCGACGAGCGGCCGTTCCTGTACGGCTCGGTGTTCATGGCCAACGCCGCCTCGCTGCTTCTCCCCGGCTCGAACCTGACCAACCTGCTCGTCCTCCACGGCAGCCAGCGAGACGGAGCGGCCTTCGCGGAGCGAATGCTGCCCGCATGGCTCACCGCCTGCACGATCACCGCCGCGTTCATCGCCCTCAGGTTCCGCCTCGAAGGCAGCCGCGCCAAACCAGGGGACGCGCCCCCGCTTCAGCCCGGCATCGGAGCGATCGCCACACTCGCCGCCGCACTGCTCGTCGTCGCGGTGCCAAACCCCGCTTTACCCGTTCTCGGGCTCGGCCTCGCCGCAACTGGCCTGCGTCGCCTGCGACCCCACCTCGACACGCGCTCACTCGCGCTGCTCTTCGCACTGACCCTCGGCCTTGGCACCCTCGCGCGCCTCTGGCACGAGCCGGCCCACCTTCTCGACGGAGCCGGAGCCGTGGCCGCCGCCGGCATCGGTGCAACCACATCAGTGCTCATCAACAACCTGCCAGCCGCAGTCCTCCTCTCCGCCCAACCGCCGACCCACCCCGACGCCCTCCTGCTCGGACTCAACCTTGGCCCCAACCTCGCCGTCAGCGGCTCACTCTCCGCCGTCCTCTGGCTTCAAGCCGCCCGCGCCGTCGGCGCGCGAGCCTCCATCACCACCTACACACGACTCGGCCTCTCGCTCGTGCCACTCAGCCTCGCCGCAACAGTCGGCGCACTACTGGTGCACCTCTAGCAGCTTTGGCGCAAACTCTGCGACCCGCTCGGGAACATCAGGTCCACCGAGATCGATCGCCCTCTCGAGGAGGGTGACCTGAGCTGGACAGCTCGCTCGAGGAGGCCAGGCGCACACCGGGTTGGACCTGAAGGTGATCACGCCGGACCGACCGTCCCCGACCTAAAGTGGCCGCATGACGGTTCAACGGATGGACAACGTTGGCATCGTGGTGGAGTCTCTCGATAGCGCTATCTCGTTCTTCGAAGAGCTCGGCCTCGAGCTCGAAGGGCAAGCCATGGTGGAAGGAGAGTGGGCAGGGCGCGTCACCGGGCTGGGTGACCAGTGCGTCGAGATCGCCATGATGCGCACGCCGGACGGCCGTAGCCGGCTCGAGCTCTCGCGCTTTCTCGAACCGTCTGTGGTTGCCGATCACCGGAACGAGCCGGTGAATGCTCTCGGCTACCTGCGCGTGATGTTCGCAGTGGACGACCTCGATCAGACGCTCGCCCGGCTCCGCAATCACGGCGCGCAGCTCGTCGGCGAGGTGGTCAAGTACGAAGACATGCACAAGCTCTGCTACATCCGGGGGCCCGAAGGAATCCTCATCGGGCTGGCAGAGCAACTCGGCTGACACCCGGCAGCCGCCCTGACACGACTGGGAACAGGCCCAGTCGAGCCGTCGCGGTCGATTCGCGCGAAGACGTCGACGGCTGACGCGACTGGTGGGCCGAGTTCCGGAAGTCTGGTCGTTTCGGTTGCACGGACGTACCGATGGTCGACGTGACCCCAGCAGAACTCGCGTCGCTTCGCCGACTCCTCGGCGGGTAGGCCCATCCTTCCAGGATCGGGAAAAGCGGGACAGCGCGCTCCCGCGGACATCGCCGAAGCGCCAGCCGTCATGCGCCGAACCCGGCGCAGCATGCGCCCGATTTGGCGCAGGAGGCGCACGTCGGCGTCGTGGCGACCGCTCCACAACGGCTCCACCACAAACTCCGACGCCCCGAAACCGGCCGGTCTTGACCGATCGTGGGATCAGCACACAGGCTCGAAGCTCCACCCAGTCCGCGATCCCGCGTCTGGCGCGGGATTGAGCGGTGACCCCCTCCCTGCTAGGGAGGGGGTCGACGTCGATGCTCCACAAACGCTTTAACCGGTCCGCGGGCCTCGTCCGTTGGCAGGGTGAGGACGATGTCGGCGCCTTCCGATTCGTTGGCGGTTGCGACCGTGCCGCCGTGTGCTTCCGTTATGGCCTTGACAATCGCGAGGCCGAGGCCGGCACCGGGGCTGCTTCGCGCTTCGTTTGCGCGGCTGAAGCGCTCGAACGCTTTCGGAGCGAACTCGGTGGGGATCCCGTCGCCCTCGTCTGTGACATGGATCTCGATGCTCATCTCGCGCTCGACCGCGAAGAGCCGAACAGTCCCCGCTCCGTGCCGGAGCGCGTTCTCGACCAGGTTGCCGAGCGCCTGCCCGAGACGGAGACTGTCGGCTATGACCGTGAGACGACGGCCGTCGACCTCGAGATGGCGACCCATCTCCTCAGCGCGGCGTTGAAATCGGGTCGCGATCCCGTCGAAGAGCTCGTGGACAAGGATCGCCTCTGTGCGGAGCGGTAGAACGCCGTCGTCGATTCGATTCAGCAAGAGCAGGTCGTCGGCGAGTTGCGAAAGCCTGTCTGCTTCCTCTCCGATCGAGCGCAGCGCGAGCAGCAGTTCGTCGTTTGTGTGTGGCGCTTCGAGGGCGAGCTCTACCTCGGCGCGGAGCAGGGAGAGTGGCGTGCGGAGTTCGTGGCTTGCGTCGGCGAGGAATCCGCGCTCGCGGTTAACCCCGCCTTCGATCCGTTCGAGCATTGCGTTGAGCGTTTCGCCAAGGCGTCCGATCTCGTCGCGTGCTCCAGACACGGGCAGGCGCTCGGCGAGATCCCGATCGGAGATCGCGCTTGCGCGCATGCGCATTCGCTCCACCGGCCGCAACGCGCCAGCCGCAACGAGGTAGCCGATCAGCGAGGCGATCAGAAGCGCGATCGGGCCGCCGACGAGCAGTTCGTCACGTAATCCTGAGAGTGCCTCGTCGCGCAGGCCGAGCGGTGCACCAACGACAATCACAAGGTGCTGGCCTTGCGCGTCGCTCGGGCTCGCGAACAACCGCACTTCGTCGCCGGCGCTGCGAGCGCTGCGAACAAGGAGCGGTGCGCGTCGCGCCCGGGCGAGCTGCGCGGGGGTGAGCAGCGGGTCCTGCGGTAGGCCGGGTGTCTGGTCGAAGATTCTGCCGTTGCCGTCGAGCACCTGCGCGAATCCGTTACCCGGCCCGCCATACGAGCCCGGCCGGGAGTCGCTCAATCCGGTGTCAGCTTGTGCGACGAGCGCGGCGACATCGGCTGCCCGTGCCCGAAGGCTCTGGTCAAGCGTCCGGTCGAGCGATGCCGCGAGGTGGTTGTAGAGCAGGAATCCGGTGGCAGCGAGTACGACTGCCATCGCCGTGGCGAAGATGAGTGTCAGACGGATGCGGAGCGGAATCCGGTTCACGTGCCGCCGTCGATGCGCATGCGGTAGCCGGCGCCGCGCACGGTCTCGATCGACGAGCGTTCGAAGGGCCGATCGATCTTCTCGCGCAGCCGGCGGATGTGGACGGTTACGACGTTCGAGCGGTTGTCATAGGCCATATCCCAGGCATGCTCGAGCAACTGATAGCGAGAGAGCACTTCTCCCGGGCGACGCATGAACAGCTCGAGCAGCGCGAACTCCTTGTTTGCCAGCTCGATCTGGACGGTGCCACGCCACACCCGCTGTGTCGCGGGGTCGAGCCGCAGGTCACCGAGTTCAAGGATCGCCGGCCGCTCGGAGGCGCTGCGGCGAACGAGCGCACGCAAACGTGCCCGCAGCTCTGCGATCGAGAACGGCTTGGTCAGATAGTCGTCGGCGCCCGAGTCGAGCCCTTCGATCCGGTCCTCGACCGCGTCGCGCGCGGTCAACATCAGCACCGGTGCCCAGCAGGCATCCGAGCGCAGGCGCGCACATGTCTGGAACCCATCCGTTCCGGGCAACATCACGTCGAGAACGATCGCGTCATAGTCGTGCGCCTTCGCCATCCAGAGTGCGTCCTCCCCGCAGGAAGCCAGATCGGCTGCGTTTCCGTTCTCGCTGAGTCCGCGGCGCAACAAGCCACCCAGTTTCGGATCGTCCTCGACGACTAGCAGGCGCACGGAATACACACTGCCTGGCTGATGTGAACTCGCGGTGACGTCTTGAAGGCTTCTCTGGCCTCGGCCGGCAGATTGCTGACGGCTCCTGCCGACGTCACTTCCAGTTCACCTTGCCCTCCTACCGTGGTTGCTGCAAGTCGAGCAAACCCACTCCCCAAGGAGGTAGCAAGATGCGTTCACGTCTTACCAAGCTGTCCGCGACGGTGGCAGCACTGGCTGCACTAGCCGTAGGCGGCTCGGCGCTCGCGTCGGCGGCGCACAAGACCGCGCCGCCAGCGCCGCCGGCGACGCAGAGCCAGCAGGCCAGCCAGGCGGCACCCGCCACCGACCCGGCCGAGGCGACGGACAACTCCGCCGAGGCCACAAGCGGCGCTGCGGATACCGACAACATCCAGCAGGGCGACCAGACCGGCAGCGACACGGCCGACGCGCAGAGCGAGCAGGCCGCGGCCGAGTCGGGTCCGAGCGATGGGCCTGGCGGCTATGCCGACACGAACGCAAACGCCGACACCCAGCAGCAGGGCGAGCACTAAGTCCTCTCGCCCAGCATGCAAATGGCGGCGGCCCTGCATTCCGGGGCCGCCGCCGTTTTCCGCGAAGCGTCGAGACGGACCCCAAGTATCGAGAGAAGAAATACCCCGGCCTTCAGGCGGTCTTAAGAGTGCGCGCACGATCATCGCTACATGACTCGCTACCACCCCTTGACGATCGTGGTCGCCGTCCTCGCACTCAGTGCGGCAACGGCCGGTTGCGGATCTTCGTCCAAGACTCCAGCGGCTGCGCCTGCTCCGGCCACAACGGCCGCCACTCCCCCCGCCGCAACAACGACGACCGCCGCCTCTGCGGCCGGCGCATTGACTGCCGAGGCGCAGGCCGCGGCCGCCGGAGACATCCCTGACAACCAGGTGTTCCTCGCCTTCGGCAACGCTGCGGCGGGGTACTCGATCCGCTACCCGGAGGGTTGGCTCCAGCGCGGCCAGGGACAGAACGTCACGTTCGAGGACAAGAACAACCGGATCCGGATCGTCGTGAGCAACGGCCCCGCGTTCACGGCCGCGTCGGTCAGGGCGGACATTGCGGCGCTCAAGTCGACCAACGCAACGTTTCAGGCAACAGCGCCAGCGCCGGTCGCGCTTCCGGCCGGCCCGGCGTTCAAGGTCTCCTACTCGACCGAGAGCGCTCCTGATCCGGTGACGAACAAGCGGGTGACACTCGCAGTTGATCGCTACTACCTGTCCAAGGGCGGCAAGCGCGCGATCGTCGATCTCGGCGCTCCGAGGGGAGTCGACAACGTTGATGCGTTCCGGATGATCAGCCGGAGCTTCCGATGGCGGTAGAGAGCCTTTATCGGGAGCCGGTGCGGGCGCCCGACGAGCTGGAGTGGCCGGCGCTCGAGTTCAACGATGTCTTCAAGCTGTTCCGCTCGGGGCCTGTCGAGACGGTGGCTCTCCGCGGCCTCGACCTACGCATCGAGCGCGGAGAGATCGTTGCCTTGCTTGGCCCATCCGGCTCGGGTAAGAGCACCTTTCTCCAGCTGGCGGCCGGGATGGATCAACCATCAGCCGGTGAGGTTCGCGCCTTTGGTCAGTCGCTTGGCAGGCTCGACGACCGCGAGCTCGCCCACTACCGCGGCGCTCAGATCGCGGTCGTGCTGCAAAGCGACAACCTCTGGTCATCGCTGACAGCGCTGGAAAACGTCGTAGCGTCGCTTGGTCTCTCCGGGCGCGACGGAGGCCGCAGCGAAGCGCTTGCGGCGCTTGGCGAGTTCGGGCTCGAGCATCGCGGCGGGCACTATCCCTCGCAGCTTTCCGGAGGGGAGCAGCAGCGCGTCGCGATCGCCGCGGCCGCTGCCCGCCGCGCAGCTCTCGTACTCGCCGACGAGCCGAGCGGCGAGCTCGACGCGGCGAACGAACAGCTCGTGATCGACTCGCTTGCCAAGCTGCGCGATGGCTACGGAACCACGGTGGTGACGGTTACGCACTCCCGGCGGATCGCGGAGTCAGCCGATCGCGTGATCGAGCTTCGCGACGGCCGTGCGCTGTAGCAGCGTCGGCTTCGTCTGCTCGATTGTGCGCGGACGTGCGCCGCGGTTGCACCCGCGGCACTCAGGCGGTCTTAAGGCGTCCCGACGAATGCTTGGATCTATGCAGACATCGATTCCGACGCAGAGCAGCAGCGAGACGGGCCTGGACATGTCGCTCGCGCGTTGTCGAGACGTCAGCGTGCGGTACGGAGAGGGCGACGCAGAGGTCGTGGCTCTCTCGCATATCGACCTGGCACTAGGTCAGAACGAGCGGGTGGCGCTTTGGGGCCGGTCCGGGTCCGGCAAGACCACGCTCTTGCACGCGCTCGGCGGACTCGTCATCCCGTCGACAGGCACGGTGGAATGGAAGGGCGAGCCGCTCGCCTCGCTCGACGCCGCGGCGCGAAAACGGGTTCGCACGTCGCGGATCGCGTATGTCTTCCAGGGCTCGAACCTGCTGCCGACGTTCACTGCCTTCGAGAACGTCGCGTTCGCCGCTCGCTCGGGCGTCGCTCCGGACGAGGTCGCTGACCGCGCCGGGGAGATGCTCTCGTTGGTTGGCCTTGCCGCCAAGCTCGACGCGCTTCCCGCGGAGCTCTCGGGTGGCGAGGGTCAGCGGGTCGCGATCGCGCGTGCACTGGCGCAAGGCCCGGAGTTGCTGCTCTGTGATGAGCCGACCGGCCACCTCGACTCCGACACCGCCGGCCGCGTCCTCGACCTGATCGAGCAGACGCAGGCGCGGCTCGCGTTCACGCTCGTCGTCGCGACGCACGACGCCGACGTAGCTGCTCGTCTCGACCGCCGCGTCGAGCTGCTCGACGGACGCATCGTCGCGCAGGAGCAAGCGTGAGCACCGTCGGACGGATCGCCGTCAAGGGGCTGATCCGCAACCCCGGCCGCACGCTCGTCCGGATGCTCGTGCTCGCGGCGGCGGTTGGCCTGCTCGGCGCGATGGTGCTGTTCATCGGCAACTCGCTGCGAACGATGACCGCCAGCGCAACGAGCGCGGTCGCACTCGACTGGCAGGGGCCAGTCGGCTCCCAAAGCCAGGCCGTCCGCGTCGCACATGCCGTCGCAGGTCAGCCAGGCGTTGCTCAGGCGTCGCCGACCGCGACCGCCCCGTTTGCGAGCGCGACGCGGGTCTCGGCAGCTGGAACGATCCGGACCGGAAACGGCTCGGTGCTCGCAGTGCCGCCGAACTACCTGCGACAGATCCAAACATTCCGCTACCTCCACGGCACGCTGCGGCCGGGGCAGGTCGTGCTCGACCAGCAGCTCGCCGCCACGCTGCAGGCCGGCATCGGCGACCGCGTGAGCCTGACCGCCCGCCAGGGAACCCCGCCGCAGAGCTACCGGGTTAGCGGCGTCGCGCTCGTCACCTCACCGGACGTCCTCTTCCAGCCGCTCAACCCGCAGCTCGGGCCGGCGCCCGCACAGCCGCCCGCGCAGATCGCAATTCTGCCGCTCGACACGTTCGCGGCCACGCTTGCGCCGCAGCTGCGCACGCTCACCCCCGCCTCGATCGGCAACTCGGCGGTGCCCGGCGCCCAGGACGGGGTGCAGTGGCAGGTGCAAGCGCAGGTGGCGTCGTCCTCCCTCGGCTCGAGCCCGGGGCAGGCGCTGGTGCGGGCGGGGCAGATTCGTAACCGGGTCGAGCGCACGCTGCCCGGACAGGTTCAGTTCGTCGACAACCTGAGCGAGAGCCTGAACACCGCGGCCGGTGACGCACTCTACGCAGAGACGCTCTACATCATGCTCGCAGTCCCCGGCGCGTTGATCGCGCTCGGGCTCGCCTACCTCGCGGCGCTCGGCACCGTCGAACGCGACCGGCGCGAGCTCTCGCTGCTTCGCGCCCGCGGCGGCTCGCGTCGAAGCCTCGTGCGGTTCGCGCTCGTCGAGAGCATCCTGATCGGCGCCGTCGCGGGACTGATCGGCTCCGCGCTTGCCGCCCTCGCCGTGACAACGCTCGTCAAGGGAACAACGACGTTCACCTTGGCGCGAACCCTCGCGACCGTCGCTCTCTCGATCGCGGTCGCCGTGATCGGCGCTGCCTCGGCCCGCATCGGTGCCAGCGCACGTGTCTTCACGCGGAGCGTCAGCGAAGGGCGCCGAAGCGTCGAGCGCGAACGGAAGCCGCTCTGGCAGCGGCTCTACCTCGACCTCCTCGCGCTTGCCGTCAGCGGCCTCATCTACTGGCTCACCGCGCGGACCGGTTTCTCCGCGGTCGTGAACCCGGACTCGAACCCGACCCTGTCGCTGTCGATCTACATGTTCTTTGCGCCCGCGCTGCTCTGGATCGGCGCAACGCTGCTCCTCGTCCGAATCCGCGGGCGGGCGGTGACGTTCCTGATCGGCCGAAGCGCAGGCAAGCGTGCGACGACGACGCGCGCGTTCCTGCTCTCCAGCGCGGGCCGTCGCGGGGCGGCGATCAACCGCGGGCTCGTGCTCGTCGGGCTCCTGCTTGCGTTCGGCGTCAACCTCGGCATCTTCACCGCGACCTACGACCAGCAGGCACGCGTCGACGCGCAGTTGACCGTCGGCGCGGATGTCGTCGCGACGGCCCCGCCGGGAGTCGCAGCGCACAACAATCTCGCCGCGCAGATCGCGGGCGTACCCGGAGTCGTAGCAACCACGGCGCTCGATCATTCCTACGCCTACGTCGGCCCCGACCTGCAAGACACCTACGGCGTCAACGCGGCAACACTCGCTCAGGCGACAACGCTCCGCGACTCGTACTTCCTCGGCGGGAGCGCGAAGACGATGATGGCGCGCCTGCGTTCGCGGCCGGACGCGATCCTCGTCTCGAAGGAGACGATCACCGACTACTCGCTGCAACTGGGCGACCTGCTCAAGCTCCGCGTCCTCGATCACGCGACCGGGCACTTCAATGTCGTGCCGTTCCACGTCGCCGGGATCGTCACCGAGTTCCCCTCGGCACCCAAGGACTCGTTCATGGTCACGAACGCCGCCTACCTGCAAGCAGCCGCCCACGATCCCGGCCCGAACGTGATCTTCGCGAAGACGAGCGGCGATCCCGCCACCGTTGCCGCACGCATCGCCCAGGCGACCAAGGCGAGCGGCACCAGCGTCAAGAACATTCGCCAACAGACCAAACAGACGGTTAGCTCGATCACGACGGTCGATCTCACGGGGATCAGCCGGATCGAGGAGCTGTTCGCGATCGTGCTCGCCGCGGCCGCGATGGGACTGTTCGTGGCAATCGGACTCGGTGAGCGGCGGCACGAGTTCGCAACCATGGCCGCCCTCGGCTCATCGTTGCGCGAAATCGGCGCCTTCCTGTGGACCGAAGCCGCACTCGTGCTCGGCGCCGGCCTCGCGCTCGCCGCCGGGCTCGGCTGGCTGCTGTCGAAGATGCTCGTTGCGATGCTGCAACACGTCTTCGACCCGCCGCCCGACGCACTCGCCATCCCCTGGCCGTTCCTCGCGGAACTGACCGGGGCAGCCGGCGCCGCCGGCCTGCTCGCCAGCCTGCTCGCCGTCGCCGGAATCCGGCGGCTCAAGCTCGGTGCGATACTGCGCGAGCAGTGATCGAACCGAGCGTGTTAGTCGTCGAAGACGACCACCGACTGCGCTCACTGATCCTCCGAGGGCTCCGCGAAGCAGGCTTCCGCGCCGAAGGCGTCGTCCAGGCCTCCGAACTCCTCGACCGGCTTCCGCACCTCAAGCCGGACGTGCTCGTGATCGATGTTGGCCTTCCCGACGCCGACGGGCGCGACCTCTGCCAATCCCTCCGGGCACAAGGCTTCACCGCGCCGATCATGTTCCTGACCGCCCGCGACGCGGTCCCTGACCGTCTCACGGGTTTCGCCGCGGGCGGGGACGACTACCTGACCAAGCCGTTCAACTTCGCCGAGCTCGTCGCGCGATTGCGGGCGCTCGTGCGCCGCGGCGGAACAGACCAGGTTGCGGAGGTTGGCGGGCTTCGTCTCGACCCGGCCCGCCACGGGATCAGCTGCGGCGGCGAGAGCGTCGAGTTGACTCCGACCGAGTTCCGCATCTTCGCCCGCATGGCAGCGCGGCCCGGCGACGCCGTCCGCCGCCGCGAGCTCGTTCAAGCAGCCTGGCCCGACGGGGCGATTGTGCACGAGAACACCCTCGACGTCTACATCGCGAGCATCCGCCGCAAACTGGAGACCTTGCCGGACGCTCCGACAATCAAGACGATCTACGGCGTCGGCTACTCGATCCGGTGAGGCGCCGGCTCGGTGTGCGCTCGCGGCTGCTCGTCGCTGTCGTGGCGATCGTCGCGGTCGCGATCGTCGCGCTCGTCGGCAGCTTCAACTACGTGCTCGTCGGCCGCCTCTCGGCGAGCGCCACTGCGGCTGCAAGAGCCCGCGCCGAGGCGGTCGTCGAAGCGCTCCACGTCCGAGGCGGCCGAATCATCCTCACCGAAGCGCCCGATGCGGGCATCGGCGGAAGCCAAGTCTGGATTCTCGGCCCCCGTGGGGAAACACTCGAAGCACCCCAGGGAAACAAACCGCTCCAGCAGGCAGTCAGGCTCCTGGCCCGACGAAACGCGAGAACCGTCGAAATCACGAGTCTCAGCGCCCGCCTGTACGCGGTACCGGTGATTGCCTCCACCGGGCGCCTCGGCACCGTCATCGCCGCCGTCTCCACCAAGCCGTACACCGAAACGCAACGGACTGCGCTGATCGGTTCGATCATTCTCGCGATCTGCCTCCTCGCCGCCATCACACTGGTAGCGCGCTGGATCCTCCGAGCAGCACTCGCGCCGGTCACCAAGATGACAGCCTCGGCCGCCGCCTGGAGCGAACGCGATCTCGACCGCCGGTTCGCACTCGGCCCACCCTACGACGAGCTGACCGAGCTCGCAGGGACGCTCGACTCGCTGCTCGACCGGCTGGCGGCAAGCCTTCGCCACGAACAGCGCTTCGCCGCCGAGCTCTCGCACGAACTGCGCACCCCGCTCGCCAGGATCAGCGGCGAAGCCGAGCTCGCGCTCGGTCGCGAACGCCAACCCGGCGAATACCAGCAAGCGTTCCAGTCCGTCTCCCGGGACGCGGAGCAAATGACACGCACCGTCGACGCGCTCGTCGCGGCCGCCAGACAGGAATCCGGGCTCTCCCGATCGACAAGCGACGCCCGCACCGCCATCACACGCGCGAGCGATGCCGCCAAACCGCTCGCCGACGCGAACGCAGTAGAGATCGCGGTCACCATGCCGCAAGCACCCGTCCGCATCCCACTCGAGAGCGAGCTGGTCGAGCGAATCCTGCAGCCACTGCTCGAAAACGCATGCCGGTACGGCCAAAGCCGCGTCCAACTCACACTCGAACGACACGGTGCAAGAGCTCTGATCAGCGTCTCCGACGACGGTCCCGGCGTCACCGCCGACGAGCAAGAGACGATCTTCGATCCCGGAGTACGCGGACAAGCAGCCCACGGACGAAGCGACGGATCGGGGCTCGGACTTGCGCTCGCGCTGCGTGTCGCACGAAGCGCCGGCGGCAACATCACGGCACAACCAAGCGACAGCGGCGGCCACTTCCGCGTCGAACTGCCGCTCGGCTAGGTCGCCGGCCCCCGGGCCTGGCCGGCCTCCCGGCCACCTTCATCGACTCAGGCGGCCCTCAGGTTCCTCCTTCTAGCTTGCCGCGTGGCGCCCCCGAGATCCCGCGCTTGTTGGCTAACCACTGCCGCGGTACTCATTACGGCCGCGGTCACGCCGCTCGCGAGCAGCGGTGCTGTCGCGCGCGCGTCTCATGCCCCGAAGACCGTGTTGAGTAGCCGCATAGTTCTTCTCGGCCGTTCGGTCGAAGGACGCCCGATCATCGCGATCGAAACCGGTGATCCATCCAGCGCTCGAAAAGTGCTGATCGTCGGCTGTGTGCACGGAAACGAATGCGCCGGGACTGGGATCACAGAGCGCCTGCTCGGGCTCGCACCGCCCACACAGGCTGACTTGTGGATCATCTCGAACCTGAACCCTGACGGCGCAGCGCGCGGGACCCGAGGCAACGCGCACGGCGTCGACCTGAACCGCAACTTCCCCTGGCACTGGCGGCCGCTACACGGAATCTACGACTCCGGCCCCCGGCCGCTCTCCGAGCCCGAAAGCCGAATCGCCGAGAACCTCATCCTGCGACTGCATCCGGCGATATCCATCTGGCTCCACCAGCATCTCGACCTCGTCGACGAGTCAGGCGGCAGCGTCGCAATCGAACGCCACTTCGCATCGCTTGTCGGCCTTCCGCTCGCCCGGCTCACACGTGAGCCGGGAAGCATCACGACCTGGGAGAACCACACCCTCGCCGGCACTGCCTTCGTGGTCGAACTACCCGCGGGAAAACTCCCTCCCGCCACGGCCGCGAGGTTCGCCCACGCCGTCCTCGCGATCTCACGCTAGGTGAACCCCTTCATACGGAAACGCGCGAACCGATGCCCCGACGGGCAGAACGCGACTACGGTTCCAACAGTGCATCGGCAGCCCATCGCCCAGGCGGCATCGCCGACCGTCGCGGCAACGCCGCAATCGCGTAGGCAGTGACGATCGCCAGCATCGACAGTTCTTGGTACCGGTCGGTGAACGAGTTTGCCAGCGACACCGGCTGGGCGCACGGCGTGGTCGCGAACTACGCGAACTGGGCCGGGCTCGTCCTTCTTGCGCTGCTGCTCGTCGCCGCGTGGCTGCTCGGCCGACGCCGCGCTGATGCGCCGCGCCTGACGGCGACCGCGTTCCTTGTCGGTATCGGCGCCGTGCTCGCCCTGGTTGCCACTCAGGCGATCGGCCCCGCGGTTGCACGCACCCGTCCCTGCCATGCACTCGCGCAAGTCGAGGTGCTGTTGCACTGCGCGAGCGACTCGTCGTTCCCGAGCGACCACGCGATGATCGCCGGCGCCTTTGCCGCAGGGCTGCTCCTCCTCAACCGCAGCATCGGGCTCGCCGCGCTGCTGCTAGCCCTGCTGCTCGCCTTTGCGCGCATCTACGTCGGCGTCCACTACCCCTCCGACGTCGCCGGCGGCCTCGCGATCGGCGCGGCCATCGGCGCGCTCGTCGTCCTCAGCCTTCGCCCAGCTACGGCCGCGGCTGCGTCGCGGCTCGCCCGTACAGCGCTCCGACCTCTGATCGTAAGCCGTAGCTGAGCCTCGACTCGCTTGTCGTCACCTTCGTTGACAGGGAACCGTGAGCGAGCCGCCGGGCGCACCACGCTCCGCGGCGACGCAGACAGGTCTGTCGCGATCATGGAGCCCACAGTCCGGGGAAAGTCCGCGTGAACATCGTGAGCGGCCGCGCCCTGCTTGGTTTCCTGTTGTCACCCTCGACAAACGTCCTGCACCTCGGGCCCCTGACGCTGCACATGTACGGGCTGATGTTGCTCGCCGGGATCGTCGCCGCGCTGTGGCTGACCAGGCGGCGCTGGACGCGGATGGGTGGCGACGGCGACCTCGTCTACCGGGTCGGTCTCTGGGGCGTCGTCGCGGGGATCGTCGGCGCGCGGATTTACCACATCGTCACGAGCTGGAGCGTCGTTCCCGATCCGAAGTGGGAAGGGGTGTTCGAGGTCTGGAACGGCGGCCTCGGCATCTGGGGCGGCGTGCTGTTCGGCTGCGCTGCCGGCGCGCTCGTTGTGCGCCGGGCGGGAGCGAGCGTCCGCTTGATGCTCGACGCGGCCGCCCCAGGGCTGTTGCTCGCCCAAGGCATCGGCCGCTGGGGCAACTGGTGGAATCAGGAGCTGTTCGGCAAGCCCACCAGATTGCCCTGGGCGCTGGAGATCAGTCCTGCGCACCGGCCGCCCGGCTACAGCCAGTACGCGACCTTCCATCCGACCTTCCTCTATGAATCGCTCTGGGATCTGCTCTGCGTCGGGCTGCTGCTCTGGATCGACCGCCGCTTTGCGCTCCGCCGGCCGGCGCTGTTCGCGCTCTATGTCTCCTTCTACACCGCCTTCCGCAGTTACGAGGAGACGCTGCGGATCGACCTCGGCTCGCACTACTACGCCGGCTTCCGGCTCAACTTCTTCGTCTCCCTCGCGGTCTTCGCCGCCTCGACCGCGTTCTTTGTCTGGTGGCAGTTCATCCGGCCGCCGAACGAGCTGCCGGCCGGATTCGCAGAGCACGCCTAGTTGCCTTCCGCTCGGGCGTCGGCGGACTCGGCCGATAGCGTCCCGCGTGCGCGGTTCTCCTCTGAGACGGCGGCGGTTCTCATCCTGATCGGCCTTGCCGTCGGCGGCGTTCACGAATGACGCCCGACAAGGGGGTGGGGTTGGCGGTTATCTGCCCGCCCGTCGACGGTCGCGCGGCTAGAGGGCCTCGACGGATACGTCTGAATTCGCCACTTTCCACACCCGCAAGTGCATGAGTAGCGTGTGCTGTTCCTCTGTCGCGTTCGTTGCTTCGGGGTGCGCGACTTCGATCATGCCGCCGCCGACACTCTCGGCGCGAAAGCCGGAGCGGCGATAGTGCGCGCAAAGATCGTCCACGAGCGTGTGATCGTCAATCCGAATCAACATGGTCCGTCCTTGGACGCAGTGCGTGGGTGAGTCCCGCCGCTGGGACCCACCCCCGCAAGTGTCGCCGATTCAGTCCCGCCGCAAGGGAGTGCTCCACTTCTCCGGAAGCCCCCGCCGCAGTGGGGCCTCGCGGCCTATGCAGATGATCTGTGGCAAAGGCGGCTCCACTCATCGCTGCATAGGTGGTTCACTCGATCGGTTCACCACGACGAGGACGAGGCGGAGAATTGAGAATCGTGGCGTGCGCGGGCGCCCTCACGCCTGAGCAGCTTTCAGCCCGCGCGGGACCGACAATCGACCCCACTCTCAGCGAGGAAAGTCGTCTTCCTCGGGACATGGAGCGCCGGTCGGTATGGAGCATCTATGGAGCAGAGCGGACGCAAAAGCGCGCAAACGGCGGCAATGAAGCGCAGCGTCGAGAGCCGCGTAACTACTTGCGAACCGCCGCGTCTAGTTGCATCCGATCGCCGCGGAGCCGAGATGGTAAGACGGAGGCTTGCCACCGGTTGCCGTCGTCCCCTCCTTGCTAGAGAGGAGGTCGATCTCCGGATTGCTGAAAAGAGATCGAGTCCCGCGAACCCGAAGGCCCGCAGGACTCAGACACAACCCTAACACCTGCGTCCGCAGCACGCGACGCCGGACGGCTGGAAGGGATCTCGGGGAGACGAGCGCCGACTCTCAAAGCGGACCCTAGTTACCTTCTGTGTGGTGAGCCATCTCCGTTCAGCCGACGGAACCGTCCTCTGCGACCACGGCGACGCCTTGGAGCCAGAGCTCCATGCGGGCGGGAGCGCGGCGACGGCGTCACACGAACATCACCACGACCACGAGCACGCAGATGCTCACGAGGAGCACGGGCACGGGCACTCACATGGGCTCGTCGATCGGTCGATTCTGCGCTCGCGTGCCGGGATTCGCGCCGTCTCGTGGAGCCTCGGGATCCTCACCGTCACGGCGCTTGCGCAGGCGTTCATCTACTCGCGCACGCTCAGCGTCGCGCTGCTCGCAGACCTGATCCATAACTTCGGCGACGCGCTCACGGCGATCCCGCTCCGGCTCGCGTTCTTCTTCCGCAGCCTGCGCGGCGAACGGCTCGCCGGGCTCGGCGTCGTATTGGCGATCTTCATCAGCGCCATGGTCGCGCTCGTGCAGACGATCGAGCGTTTCATCCATCCACGTACGCTCTCGCACCTGTGGCTACTCGCCGCTGCAGGCGTGATCGGCTTCCTCGGCAACGAGCTCGCGGCCCAGGTTCGGCTCCGTGCCGGCCACCGATTGCAGAGTGCCGCGCTTGTCGCCGACGGCAAGCACGCGCGCGTAGACGGCTTCGTCTCACTCGGCGTCGTCGCTTCGGCGCTCGTGGTCGGCCTCGGCGTTCAGATCGCAGACCCGATCATCGGCCTAGTGATCACCCTGGTCATCCTCCGCATCACCTGGGAGAGCTGGCACACCGTTAGGAACGCCGAGATCGACCTCGAGCACATCGACGATCACCACCACTGATGCTGCGACAAGGGCGATGAGCCAGTCGTCGCCGGAGCGGTGCGATCCGCGCGCGACTAGTGCTGATGCCGGCCGGCCGGCTGGCCGATCTGGACAAGGCCCCGATCTGGGGCGTGGTCGACCTGCAGGGTGGCGTGCTGAATGTGGAAGCGTTCGTCGAGCAGCTGTTCAAGCTCGCGGCGGATGGCGTGGCAATCGTCGCCCTCGTGGACGATCACGTGCGCCGACAGGGACGGGAAGCCGCTCGAGATCTGCCAGACGTGTAGGTCGTGGACGTTCTCAACGTGCGGGTAGGTCGCGATCGCGCGGCCGATCTCCTCGACGTCCATACCTTCCGGTGCTGCCTCAAGCAGGACGCGGCCGGAGTCGCGCAGCAGTCCGTAGGCGGAGCGGAACATCACGCAGGCGATGACGAGCGCGGCGACGCCGTCGGCGCGCGTCCAGCCGGTGGCGAGGATGACGGCGCCCGCGATCGCCGTGACGATGAAGGCGATCAGGTCGGTGAGGATGTGCTGGAAGCTGCCCTCGATGTTCATCGACTGCCGGTTCGCCTTCGCCAGCTGCCAGGTCGCGGCCAGGTTCACGGCGATCCCGAGCAGGGCGACGATTAGGATCGCCTTCCCCTCCGCCGGCGGCGGCGCGATCAGCCGGTGGATGCCTTCGTAGACGATCAGGCAGGCGAGCACGAGCAGGGTGCCGCCGTTTGCCTGCGCCGAGAGGATCTCCGAGCGGCGCAGGCCGAAGGTGAGGTTGCCGCCGGCGGGTCGGCGCATCAGCCGGATCACGACCAGCGACATCACCAGGGCGCCGGCGTCAGTGAGCATGTGCGCCGCATCGGAGAGCAGCGCGAGCGAGTGGGCGAGGATCCCGACGACGACCTCGACCGCCATGAAGCCGGCGATCAGCGCCAGCGCAACCGAGAGCCGCTTCGCATCGGCGCCCTCGCTGACACCGTGGCTGTATCCGGCGTGGCCGTGCTCGTGGTCGCTCATCGGTCGGCAGCCTAACAACGGATCAACGACGGTTAGGATGTTCTCTGTGCCGGTTGAACGTTGCGACCTGCTCTGCCTCGATCTTCCCCGCGCCGAGGCGCTGCGAACCAGCCGTCCCTCCGCGAAGGAGGCGCGCGCGCTCGCGCAGGCTTTCGGAGCGCTCGGCGACCCGACCCGTCTGACGATCGCGCTCGCGCTCCGGCAGGGCGGCGAGCTCTGCGTCTGCGATCTCGCCTGGATCGCCGAACGGGCAGAGAACCTCGTCTCCCACCACCTGCGCGCGCTGCGCGCTGCCGGTCTTGCCGACTATCGACGCGACGGCAAGATGGCCCTCTACTCGCTGACGCCACGCGGGCAGGCTCTGCTCGACACGCTCGCCAGCGCGGTGTCAGCCTGAGCACGACCGTCCAGCTGCAGCGGCGCCTGCCGCTGCTCCCGCCGCAGGAGCGTGCGGCGCTTGAGCGGCGCGCGAAGCTGCTCGCTTGGAGCGGAAACGCATGGCACGTGGTCGAGTTCGCGATCGCGGTCGGCGCCGGCATCGCCGCCAGCTCGGTCGCCCTCGTCGGCTTCGGAATCGACTCGGTGATCGAGGTGCTCGCCGGCGGAGTGATCGTCTGGCTCTTCAGCGGCGGGCGCGGCGCTTCGCACGTGGCGGAGCGGCGCGCGCAGCAGATGATCGCGGCCAGCTACGCGCTGCTCGTCGCCTACATCGCGGTCGAAGCGACTCGCGACCTGCTCGGGTCGCACCACCCCGGCGTGAGCTGGGTCGGGATCGGCCTGGCCGCGTTCACCGCACCGACGATGCCGTTGCTCGCCCGCGCCAAGCGCACCGTCGGCCGCAAGCTCAACTCCTCCGCGACCGTCAGCGAGGCCGGCCAGAACATGATCTGCGCCTACCTCTCGATCGCGCTGCTCGTCGGCCTGCTCGCAAACGCGCTGCTCGGCTGGTGGTGGGCCGACCCCGTCGCAGCGCTCGCAATCGCCGCCATCGCCGCCAAAGAGGGCAGCGATGCGTGGCGGGGCGAGAGCTGCGACTGCTGCTGAGCTAGCCGGCCGAGCGCCGCACGACGGCGGCGAGCTTGTCGCGCACCTGAGCCGCGATCGAGGCGAGCTCGTCTTTACCGACGATCGAGAGCATCCGTTCGGCGTCGATCGCGGAGATGTGCGTCTCGCCTTCGCGCTGGTAGACGACGACGTTGCAGGGCAGCAGCGTGCCGAGCTCAGGTTCGGCCGACAGTGCCTGGTGGGCGAGCGGCGGGTTGCAGGCGCCGAGGATCGTGTACGGCTCCTGCTCGACACCGAGCTTCTCGCGCAGTGTCGCTTGCACGTCGATCTCGCAGAGGACGCCGAAGCCTTCCTCCTTCAACTCGGCGCGGACCCGTTGGACGGCGTCGACGAACGATGACTTGCTCGTTGCGCTCAGCGTGTAGCTGGTTGTGGTGGACATTTGCATTCCTCCTCCAGGTAGCGGCGGCGCGCCTTCTCGGCCTTCAGCCGGTGGGCGCGCGCTTCCGCAGGAACGGGTTCGTGCGTGTTGAGGTAGGCGAGGATCGGTTCCTCGCCGATGAGTGGCTTCTCGCCGGGAGCGAGAAGCGCGGGAATCGTGTCGGTGCCGGTGCGCTCGCGCAGCAGGACGCGGTCGTCCTTTTCGACCGGCACCTGGCGGGTGAGGTAGTCGATGCCGAGTTCGGTCAGCCGCTGCCGGACACGCCTCGACGCCGGGCACCACTCGGTCTGCCAGAGCTCGTACACCTGCGTCACCGTCCGCACCAGGCTGCCTCGCGGCCGGTGACCCGGGCGAGTACGAGCGAGGCGGGGCAGGCGCCGACCGCCACGTACAGCCACTGGTTCAGGCCGACGAATGCCGCCAGCAGCAGGAACCACAGGCTGACCGTCGCGGTGAGGAACGCCGCGAGCAGGGTCATCGTCCCGGCGAGGGCAAACAGGATTCGTTCAAGCGGCCACGTCCGCCGCATCAGCGCACCACCTCCGTGTGAGTCAGGTTGCGTTCCTTCATCAGGCGTGTCCGAAGCGGACGTCGGGGAGTAGCCGGTCGAGCCAGCGCGGCTGCGCCCAGGCGTGGCGGCCGAAGACGCGCAGCAGCGTCGGGATCAGGACGAGCCGGACGAGCGCGGCGTCGAGCAGGACGGCGAGGCCGAGGATGACGCCCATCTCCTTCGGCGGCAGCGGCCCCGAGAGGGCGAAGGTGAAGAAGACGGCGACCATCACGGCCGCGGCGGCGAAGATCACCCGCCCGCTGTGGGCGAGTCCGCCGACTGCGGCGTCCTTCGCGTCGTGGGACTTGTCCCAGTGCTCCTTGGCCGAGGAGAGCAGGAACACGGTGTAGTCCATCGAGATCGCGAAGATCATCGCGAAGAAGAAGACGGGCGCCCAGGCGTCCATGAAGCCCTGCGGCTGGAAGCCGAGCAGGCCGGCGCCGTGCCCGTTCTGGAAGATCAGCCGGCCGACGCCGAACGCGGCGCCGACCGCTAGCAGGTTCGTGAGCACGCCGAGCGCTGCGATGAGCGGCGCCTGCAGCGCGACGAGGAGCAGCAGGAAGCCGAGCGCGAGTACGACGCCGATCACGAGCGGCGTCTTCGCCGCGAGGGCTCTCTCGAGGTCGTGGTTCTCGGCGGCGGCGCCGCCGACGAGGGCACCGGCCGGAAGCGACGCGCGGAGCCGGTCGATCGTGCGGCCGGTCGCGCTGCTCGACGGGTCGGTGGTCGGCGTCGCCTGCACGAGCGCGAGCCCGCTGCCGCCGGGCTGCGGATGAGTGACCTGTGCGATCCCGGGGTCGTGTTTTGCGACGGCTACGACCTGCGCTGCTTCGGTGCGCGGGGCGACGATCTGCAGCGCACCGGGCGCGCCCGGCCCGAATGCCTGCTGCACCTGGGTGTAGCCGACGCGGGAGCCGTCCGTCTTCGGCACGACCTTGATCGACGGCATCCCCGTCTTCAGCCCGAACACAGGGAGCGCGAGCAGGACGAGGATCAGCGTCGCGACGGGCCCGTAGATGTGCGGGTGGCGCCAGAGCCGTTCGCCCCAGCGGGCGAAGCGCGGCGAGCGGTGCTCACCCGAGTGAACCCAGCGCAACGCGAGTGAGTCGACCTTCGGGCCGAGCTTCGCCAGCACCGCCGGCAAGAGGGTAAGCGTCGCGGCGAGGACGAAGGCGACGCTGAGCATGATCCCGAGCGCCATCGAGCGGAACGCCGGGCTTGGGACGAGCATCACGGCCGACAGCGAGACGAAGACCGTCAGGCCGGAGAAGAGGACCGCCTTGCCCGCGGTGTCCATCGTGATCGCGACGGCGTCACGGACCGGCTGCTTGGAGCCGAAGTAGGCGCCCCGGAAGCGGTGGACGACGAAGAGGGCGTAGTCGATGCCGAGCGCGAGCGCGAACATCAGCGCGAAGTTCATCGCCCAGATCGAGATCTCGAAGCCGTGCGTGAGCAACGCGAGCAGGCCGGCCGAGGCGAGCAGGCCAAGCATCGTCAGGAGCAGCGGGAGCCCGGCGGCGACGAGCGAGCCGAACGCGAGCACGAGGATGGCCAGCGTCACCGGCCAGGAATAGAGCTCCGACTTCATCATCGCCGTGCGGTTGGCGGCGTTGAAGTCCGACCACATCCCGGACGCGCCGGTCAGGCTGACCGAGACCTGTGAAGTCGCGAGCTTGTGCAGCTTGCCTTTCAGCGAGTCGGCCGCGGCGACCATCGCGGTCGGATCCTGCTTCGCGCCCGCGACGATGAGCGCGGTGTGGCCGTCGCGCGAGATCGAGACGCCGGGCCGCGGCGACACGACCGTCGAGATACGTGAATCGGAGCGCAGGATCGCCTCCGCCTTCCCCACCGTGGACCGGAAGGCGGGCTCGTTCGCGGTCAGGTTCGAGGAGTGGAGGACGACGATCGGCGCGGAGCTCGCGAGGCCGCCGAAGTTCTTCTGGATCAGGGCGCGCGCCTGGACCGACTGGGAGCCGTTCGCCTGCCAGCCGGCGCCCGAGAGCGCCGTCTCCACCTTCGGTGCGAACACCGCCAGTGCCACCGCGATCAGCGCCCAGGCGATCGAGACGGCGCGGACGTGGTCGGCGGCGAAGCGGCCGAGCCGGCCGATCGGCCCGACCGCCTCCGGATGCTCGACCGGGACAGGGGCGGCGGCGGGCAGTTCAGCGACCGACACGTACGACTCCTCGCGACGGGCAGCTCATGACGAGCCTCATCATACACAACTCTACAACTACACAGTTTTAGGATATGATCGTGGCATGCAGCTTCCCCACCCGCTCCCCGAAGACCTGGCCGAGTTGATCGCCCGCCGCTTCCGCGCCCTCGGCGATCCGCTGCGGGTGCGACTGCTCGACCTGCTCCGAGACCAGGAGCTGAGCGTGACCGTGCTCGCGGAGCAGCTCGGCGCCGGCCAGCAGAACGTCTCCAAGCACCTCGCCGTGCTCGTGGAGACGGGGATGCTCGCCCGCCGCAAGAGCGGCACCCACGTCTACTACCGCATCGCCGACGAGGGCGTGTTCGCGCTCTGCGAACAGGTCTGCGGCTCACTCCAGGCGCAACTCGCAACCCTGAACGCGCTCGTCGCCGGCACCACCGCCGAATAGGAAGGTGAGAGGATCAGACGGACCTCATCACCCGTCTGCGTAACTGACTTCAGGTCGAGTTCACGACCATCAGCAGCCCGCCCGGGGACTCGCCGTTGTTGGTCAGGTGGTGTCCGATGTGGCAGTGGAGCACCCACTTGCCCTTCGGCTCGGTGAAGACGACGTCGTAGCGCTCACCCGGTGCGACGTTCACCACATCCGCCTTGTACGGCGACGAGAGGGCGTGCCCGTCCTTCGCGATCACGGTGAAGGCGGTGCCGTGTAGGTGCATCGGGTGGGTGAACTGCCCGGCGCCTACGAGACGTAGAAGGACGCGCTGTCCCGCCTTCACGTCGATCGGCCGCGTCGCCGGATAACTCTTGCCGCTGATCGTGAAGTAGTTCGGCAGTACGCCCTCCATCTCCATCGGCGGGCGCGTTGCGCCGGTCGACGGGTCGAGATTCCACTCGCCAAGCATCAGCGTGCGGTCGACCACGTACTGCGGTGCGCGCGGCGGCACGATGATGAACGGCGCGGAGAGCCCGAGCCCGACCTGGCGGTCCTCGTCGAAATGCGAGTGGTAGAAGAACGTTCCGCCTGTTCCGCCGCCGGCAGGGATCGCACGGAAGCTGTAGGTGAAGCTCTTGCCGACACCGATCGATTGCTGGGTCACTCCAGGGACGCCGTCCATCGAGTTCGGCACCTGAATGCCGTGCCAGTGCACGGCCGTCGGCTCGGGAAGCTCGTTCTTGACGACAATCCGTACCTTCTGGCCGTACGGCACTCTGATCGCGGGTCCAGGCACGGTGCCGTTGAAGGTCCACGCGGTGACGCGCGTGCCCGGCATGATCTCCCACTTGACCGGCCGCGCGGTCAGATGGAACACCCAGGTGTCGCCGTCGACCGTGTAGGCGAGCGGCTCGCCGCCGCGCGTCGCGCGTGCGTCGGGCACTCCGGCGGTCGGCGCGGCGGCCATGTGATCCGACATGGCGCTCGAGCTCGACATTCCGCCCATGCCCGCCATTCCGCCCATTCCTGCTGCCGCCGCCTGCGAGCCTTGATCACCCGAGCGCACGAGCGCAACGAATGCGAGCGGCACAGCGACAACTGCAAGAAGCAGCGCAGCGACAGCAATGGCGGTGGACGTGCGGTTTGTCATCCAAGCTCCCTTTTGTTCGAGTCGCCGGCGACGGTAGGAACAGCATGTGTAGAGGCTGTGAAATCGTCCGCTGGTCTCACGCCTCCGCTCCCGTGCGCTGCTTTGTGACCATCACGGTCGCGTGTGCCCGCCGCGCAAGTGCCCACATCCGCAGCGCTCCGGCGGCGATCACGAGCTGGATGAACGGCATCAGGCTGTCCAGATCGACGCCTTCGTCGAATCCGCTCTTCGGGATGAGCCACGGATGCGGCGCTCCGTTTGCAAGGTGGAAGCTGATGTTCATGACGATTCCCGCGAGCGAGGCTGCGGCGACGCTGAGAAGGAGCGCCTGCTGCCGAGTTGCGCTGAGCGTCTCCCAGCGGAGAAACCAGATCGCGGCGGTCGCGATCAGCGCAACACCGATTGCAAGCTCGGTGATCTCGATCGCGTAGCCCCAGGTCGTGGCGTGCGGGATGACGCTCCCGTCGAGGAAGCTGCGGTACCAGGAGGGTGCGCCCTGCGACTTGTCGCGCAGCTCGGAGGCGAGGCCCGACGGGAAGCCGCCGCGGACGATTTTCGTGAGGCCAGACATTGCCCACTCGTAGCCGATCGCGGCTTGGATGACGAGGAGGGCTATAAGCGGAATGCGATTGCTGTTCATCGCTTCGCCTTTCGTCTTTGTGTGTGTCATCGACTGTCGCGCCGACAGGCGAAGTCGCGATGAAGAACTGATGCGATTGCTGTGAAGGGAAACGGCGTGTCCGCCGCGGCCGCCGCCGCTGGCGCGTCGCGGTGGCGCTGTCCGTAGAAACCACGGAATCTCAGCATGAGGCGCGTGAAGTTCACGCGGCCTTCACAGCCGCGGCCGACTCTCGGGCCATGTCGTCGACGACAGCGGTCCTCACGCTCATCACTCAGGACGAATGCCACTTCTGCGCGCACGCCCACGAGGTGCTCGACGCGCTTGGCGTCACGGTGCGGGAGATCCGGGTCGATTCGACGGAGGCAGAGGCGCTCGCCCAGCGAGGTATCCCGCTCGCGTTTCTTCCCGTCCTCACCGACGGTGAGCACGTGATCGCGTACGGCCGCTTCTCTGAGAAGCGACTGCGCAAGGAGCTCGGTCGTTGACGAACGTGCTGATGGCCGGCTCGCTGGCCGCGGCGTTCGCGGCCGGCATGGTGGCCTTCTTCGCTCCATGCTGCGCCGGCGTGATGATGCCCGCGTATCTCGCGGCGATCGGCGGCGGCAAGCGGCTGCGCGTCGCACAGCTCACCGCCGTCTACGTCGCGGGCGTCTCACTGGTCGTTCTTCCGATCACGCTTGGCGCAGCTGCCCTTGCCTCGTACGTGTCGCAGTGGCATCCGCAGATGTTCACGATCGGCGGCCTGATGATGATCGGCGTCGCCGTCGCCCTCTGGCGCGGAACGATGCTGCCGATCGACATGCCGCAACCGAAGATGACGGGGTCGACGCTCTCGGTCTTCGGGCTCGGCGTTTTCTCCGGCGGAGCAACCGCCTGCTGCGCTCCGGTCCTCGCCGGCGCAATCGCATTGTCGGCGACAAGCGGAACGATTGCCGGCGGCCTGCTCCTCGGGGTCGCCTACGTCGCGGGGATGATGGCGCCGCTCATCCCGCTCGCCCTGCTGTACGGCGAAGCGAAGAAGCGCGCCAAGGATCCGAAGGTCACGCTCCGCGTTGGCCCGCACGCCAAGCGCATCGGCGTGATGAAGCTCGCAGGGACGCTCATCTTCGCCTCGTTCGGCGTGCTGTTCATCGTGCTCGCGCTGACCGGGAACTCGGAGAACGCCCCCGCGTTCCAGAAGGCGATGGGGTCGTGGATGCGCTCCTTTGCCGCGTACGTCGACGGCGTTCCGAACTTCGTCTCCTTGCCGATCCTTGCAGCCCTGGTCGGCGCATTCGTCTACGCAATCTTCCGAAGAGGTGGTGATACCAGTGAGCGGAAAGAAGGCAAAACAGGCGCGTCAGGCGCAACGGGCGTCGGTGCCGCCCGTGAAATCGACGTCGCGTAGCGCAACGTCAGGCGGCTCGTTCTGGCGCAGCTGGAAGGGCGGCGCGATCGGAGCTGCAGTCGTGGCGATCATCGCGGCGAGCTTCGTCCTTCCAGACGTCGTCAACGACAAGTCGACCTCAGCGAGCGCCGCACACGCGATGGCGATGGCGACAGGCGCCAAGCACGGTCAGGGCCTTCCGGCAGGATCGCGTGTGCCGGCATTCTCGGAGCGCAACGTCGAGACCGGCCAGACGATCAGCTCGAAGACGCTGTACGCGCACAAGACGCTGCTCTTCTTCTCGGAAGGTGTCATGTGCCAGGCCTGCTTCGAGCAGATCAAGGGTCTCGAGCAGGTTGGCGATCAGCTCGCCAAGCGGGGGATCAGTCTCGTGTCGATCACACCGGACCCGGCCGGCGACCTCAAGCAGATGATCGCGCAGTACGGGATCACCTCACCGATGATCGCGGACGACGATCGGACGATCTCCCAGGCGTTCAACACGCTCGGGGCAGGAATGCACGCGGACACGCCCGGCCACGCCTTCGCGCTGATCGACAAGGGCAAGGTGCTCTGGTACCGCGACTACTGGCTTCCCCCGACCCGCTCGATGTACGTCTCGCCCGCGAAGCTCCTGAAAGACATTCCGGGGGCGTAAGCGAAAGCGACAAGCGGCACGTTCACAGGTCCTTCAAGACCGGGCCGTAGCTTGCCGCGCGTCCCCAGGAAACCTCGAAGGAGCGAGCCCTTGAACAAGCAGGTCTTGATAGTCGTCGTTGCGGCCGCCGTTCTCTTCGGCGTCGCGCTGATCGGCGCGCTTGCCTTCACCGGAAACTCGAGCAGCGGCGGCAACTCCCATACGATGCCCGACGGTCAGACGATGACGACGCCGATGCACACGATGACGAACGGCGACACGATGACCGGCATGACGATGCCCTAGCTCGCCCTCGTCCGATGCCGAATCCTCCGACCCTCACGAGCGCGTGAAAGCACTCCGGCGCGTTGCGCCGATCGCGATCCTGTTCGTTCTGGCCGCGCCCGCCGCAGCGAACCACACGTCTCACAGCTCGCTCGACGACCGGATCGCGCAGGCTCGGGCGCGCGAGTCTGCGCTGACGAATCAGATCGGTTCGTTGACGACTCAGATCCGCGATCTCGAGCAACAGGCGGGCGACGTGTCGATGCGACTCGGCAGTCTCGAACGCGACCTCGCACTGCATCAGCGCCGGCTCGCTGGGATCAACCAGCTGCTGCGCCTTCAGGACGAGCAGTTGCGCTTTCTGAAGACCCAGTACCGCACAGCGACAAGCCGGCTCAGCGATCGGCTCGTGCAGATCTACGAGAACGGTGAGCCATCGACCGTCGAGATCGTGCTTGGAGCTCAAAGCCTGAACGACGCCCTCAACCGGCTCGACTACGCGAGCTCGGTCGCCAACCAGGACGCACAAATCGTGTCCGAGGTCGCGAAGGGACGCATCCGCGTTCACACCGCTCGCGCTCGCACAGGCATGCTCCGGCGATCGGTCGAGGCGTCAACGCGAGTCGTCGCCTACCGCACCGAGCAGGTGCGCGCGCTACGCGACCAGCTCCTTTCGCGCCGCCGCTCACTTGCAGGCGCGCGTGCGGACAGCCAGCAAGCGCTGGAACAGACGAAGGCGAATGAGCGCGAGTGGGTTGCCGAAGCGAACGCGCTGAGTGCCGCAAGCGCAAGCGTCTCTTCGACCATCACCTCCCAGCCGTCCCCTCCCAGCTCGAGCCCGCCATCCTCGTCGGGTCTTATCTGGCCCGTATCCGGTCCGATCACGAGCCCATACGGGATGCGCTGGGGGAGCCTCCATCCGGGAATCGACATCGGAGTCGGGATGGGGACACCGATCCATGCCGCCGCGTCAGGTCGAGTCATCGTCGCCGCCTACTCCGGGGGCTACGGCAACCTCGTCGTCATCGACCACGGCAACGGAATCGCAACCGCGTACGCACACCAGTCGAGCATGGCGGCAACCGTCGGCCAGCAGGTCTCGCAAGGCCAGGTGATCGGCTACGTCGGATCGACCGGCTTCTCGACCGGGCCGCACCTGCATTTCGAGGTCCGGGTGAACGGCGCGCCCGTCGACCCGATGGGCTACCTGTAGCGCGAGCGACCCGGCTCGACCGGGCGCCTGCGCTACGGCTTTCTCCGGAGGCCGACTTCCCGATCGCGCCGAAACTTCATACGAACTTCACAGGCCGAAGGCATGTTCGTGACCATGGCCGCAGAGCCGAACAAGAAGATCGTTGTGATCGACGACGACCCGTCGGTCCAGGAGGTCGTGCGCGCCTACCTCGAGAAAGACGGCTACCAGGTGTTCGTCGCCGGCACCGCCGGCGACGGGCTCTCGCTCACAGCTCGGATCAAGCCGGGCCTCGTCGTCCTCGACCTGATGCTGCCCGACCGGTCCGGTGAGGACGTCTGCCGCGAGATTCGCGACCGGGCCGACACTCCTATCCTGATGCTGACCGCGAAGGCATCCGAGGACGAGCGTGTGACGGGTCTTGCGATCGGTGCCGACGACTATCTGACGAAGCCGTTTTCGCCGCGAGAGCTCGTCGCGCGCGTGCGCGCCATTCTCCGGCGCACACAGGGCGGCGATCAGCCGCTCGTCGAGGTCATCTCACTCGATGGCGGCGCGCTCGAGATCGACACCGTCCAGCACGAGGTGCGCAAGGCAGGCGAGGCCGTTGAGCTGACGCCGAACGAGTACAAGCTGCTGCAGACCCTGGCGCGCTTTCCCGGACGGGCGTACTCGCGCTTCGAGCTGATCAACCACGTTCAAGGCTACGAGTACGAGGGGTATGAGCGGACAATCGACGCGCACGTGAAGAACCTACGCAAGAAGATCGAGGACGATCCGAAGCAGCCGCGCTACGTGGAGACCGTCTTCGGCGTCGGCTACCGGCTCGCCAAACGATGAGCCGTCTCGGGCTGCGGGCGCGGCTCGCCCTTGCCCTCATCGCGATCGCGCTCGTCGCGATCGGCGTTGCCACCGTCCTCGGGGACGTGGGCCTGAAACCGCGCTTGGAACGAAGCGCCCATTCTCGCCTCGAGCGCTCCGCGTCGCATTTCGCCGAAGTCGCATCGGTCGTCTACGCGGAGGCCGGCAACTGGCCTCGTGCGCGCCCGACACTCAGACACCTTGCCGCGCTCGATGATCTGCACGCCGAGGTGCAGGTCGGCCAGCGCACGGTCGTCGTCACTGATCCACTTCGAGGCGTACGCGCGGAGGCGCCGCTCATGGTCGGCTCGCAGCGTGTCGGGCGGGTCATCATCTCTCCTGCTTCGGGCGCGCTCTACACGCCGGAGGAGCAGCAGCTTCGGCGCTCGCTCGACCGTCTGCACCTGATCAGCGGCGCGCTTGCAATCGCAGCGGCGCTCGTGATCGCCACCTTGCTGGCACAGACGCTGACGCGGCCCCTGAGACGGCTACGCGACACAGCGGAGCGTATGGAGCGCGGCGAGCTCGACGCACGGGTCGATTCGACCGGTTCGGCCGAGTTCGTGGCGCTCGGGCGCGCCCTGAACCGCCTTGCCGAGACGCTCGAGCACGAAGAGGAAATCCGCAAGGCGAACGCCGCGGATCTCGCACACGAGCTGCGCACGCCAGTGAACGCGCTTCTGACGCGGATCGAGGCGGCCCAGGATGGCGTCCTGCCGGAGACGAACAACCTGGAGGCGATGCACAGCGAAGCGCTGCGGCTCACACGCCTGCTGGATGACCTCGCACGGCTCGCCGATGCCGAGCGGCCGGGAATGCTGCTCGAGAAGCGGCCGCTCGACCTGGCAGAGGTTGCACGGACGGTCGCCTCGTCATTCGAGCCCCGCTTTGACGGCAGCGGCGTTTCGCTCGCCGTCGACACCGAGCCCGTCGTGGTGGCCGGCGATCAGGGGCGTCTCGAGCAGATCGTGACGAACCTCGTGGCAAACGCGCAGCGCTATACCGACTCCGGCGAGGTGCGACTGACCGTGCGCCGGGAAGGGTCGGTGGCCGTGCTCGAGGTCGCAGACACCGGGGTCGGGATTGCGGCCGACGACCTGCGCCACATCTTTACGCGGTTCTGGCGTGGCGACCGCTCACGCTCACGCGCGACCGGCGGCGCCGGGATCGGTCTTTCGATCGTACGTGAGCTCGTCAGAGCTCATGACGGCCGCGTCGACGTCGACAGCGCGCTCGGCCGTGGCTCGCGCTTCCGCGTGACACTGCCGGCGCTGACGCCGGCAGCCCAGCCCCACGCCGCGGCGCCTCGCTGACCCGCGACGGCGCGCGCGCCGTCTACATCAAACCGGCAGACGAACTTCGCGGCTTCTTCACAGGCGCGCCCGATCCTGAGCCTGTCGAACAAGGAGAGCCATGAGCCAGTATCTGTTCTTCCTTCTGATCCTCGCCTGCCCGCTGATGATGATCTTCATGATGCGCGGCGGCCACGGCCACGGTGCGCACGGCGGCCACACGGGTCCGGCCTCCGGGAGCCGCGCGTCCGGATCGCCCCACGAGGACTGCGAGCACGACGATCTGTCGATCGACGAGCTGAAGCGTCAGCGCGCCGACATCGACCGCGCGATCGCCGAGCGGGAAGCGTCCGAGTACGGCGACCGGACGCTCGAGCCGACACGATGAGCACGGGAACAGTCATCTTGCTCGTCGTCGTTGTCGGGATGCTGGCGTCGATGTTCATGCGCCGTGGCAGCGCGGGCGGTCATGGCATGGGCGGCTGTGGCATGGGTCACGGCGGCCACGACCACCGAGGGGGCGCCGATCGCGCTGACACGCGCGACGCCGCCGCGCCGATCCTCGGCAAGGCGGGTGAGCCCGCGCCGGTCCCGGCTCATGACGGGCGCTCCGAGTCTCACGATCGCCACCGCCACTGCTGAGGCTTCAGCTGTGGGGTCCGGGCCGCGCTTTGGCGCTCGGCGCAAACCATTGCCCGGACCCCGCGCCAACAAGAGCGAACGAATGGAGTCGTCGATGATCCCGGTCCGGCACAGAGAGCTGGCCGACACGCAGTCCTCGGCTTGCGCTGCCGGTTCGTGGTGGACGCTCTTCGCGCTCGCCGTTTCCTCGTTCCTGCTTCTTCTTGGCGTCCCCGCCGGCGCCGCCGTGCTTGCGATCGCGGCAGCCGGCAAGGGTTCGCCGGCGCGAACGGCGTCGGCCTCCTTCTCACCGCCGTCATGTGCAGCGTGTTCTTCTTCCTCTCGCTCTACCTGCAGCTGGCGCTCGGCTACTCGCCGCTTGCCACGGGCCTGCTGTTTCTTCCGATGACACTGCCGGTCGCTCTCGTCGCGCCCGTCGCCGGCTTGATCGCGGACCGCCGCGGAGCTCGCCTGCCGCTCGTCGCAGGGTCGCTCGCGGTCGCGGCTGGCCTGATCACGCTCGCGGCAAGCGCTACTCGTCCGGGGCTCTCGCTCCTCGTGGCGGCGCTCGCGCTGATCGGGGCCGGCATGGGACTTGCGACAACGCCGCTGACCGCTGCCGCCGTTGCAAACCTGCCTGAAGCCGACAGCGGCATGGGCGCCGCGGTCATCAACACGTTTCGCAGTGTCGGGCTCGCACTCGGGATCGCACTGATGGGCGCGATCGTCGGCGCGGGCTCGGGAGGAGCACTCGCCGCCTCCGTCCCGCTCGGGCTTGCCGTCAACGCCGGCCTCGCACTGGTGGCGGGCGCGGTCGCCGCACTGACCTTGCGCCGCCACGAGCCGGCTTCTTCATAGGACGAGCAGACCGTCTTCACGAGTCCTGCAAACGCCGGGACGACAGTGAGAGCGACATCAAGACGAAGGGGACGGAATGCTCCTCACCACGATCAGAAACGCATTGCGTGCCGACGCAACGGCTTCACCGGGCGATCTGCACGTGCACGTCCGTGGTGGCTACTCGCCGGACGTGCTGTACGCGCCGGCGGGCGAGCCTGTCCGGATCAGCTTCTTCCGCGACGAGACCGCAGCCTGCTCGGAACGGGTCGTGTTTCCCGATTTCGGCAAGAGCGCGATGCTGCCTCGCGGCGAGTTCGTCACCGTCGAGCTTCCGCCGGCGGAGCCCGGCCGCTACGAGTTCACGTGCGCGATGAACATGCTGCACGGCACGCTCATCGTCGAACCGGTCGACGGAGACTCACGATGAGCGACTACGGCTACGGGCTCTGGTTCCTCGTCGTCTTCAACTCGCTGCTCTTCATCGTCTTTGCGGCGAGCTTCTTCCACCCACGGTCGAAGCGAGACTGGCGCGCGCTCGGCGGCTTCTCCGCCTTCGTCGTCGCGCTCTTCACCGAGATGTACGGCTACCCGCTGACGGTCTACCTGCTCTCCGGCCCCATGAGCGGCCTGATTCCCGGCGTCGACCTGTCACACAACTCCGGCCACCTGTGGAACGACCTAATCGGCTGGAAGGGCGACGCCCACGTCAGCCCCTTCCACCTGGCGAGCTACGTCTTCATCGGCGGCGGCTTCTGGATCATCGCCGCAGGTTGGAAGCATCTGTACCAGGCGCAGAAGACCGGGACGCTCGCGACGACCGGCCCGTACGAGCGCATCCGCCATCCCCAGTACCTCGGTTTCATCCTGATCATGGTCGGGTTCCTGCTGCAGTGGCCGACCTTTGCGACGCTCGCGATGTTCCCGGTGCTGCTTGTCGTTTACCGCAAGCTCGCGATCCGGGAAGAGCGCGAGGTCGCCACCGAGTTCGGCTCGACCTGGGACGAGTACGCCACCGAAACGCCGCGGTTCATCCCTCGTCGCCGCAGCCAGGTCGAGCCGGCCAACCCGACTGGTCATACAAAGCCCACGCCGGCGCCCCTTACGCCGGTTCAGGTGCCGGTGGCGCCTCAGAGGAGGCCGAGATGAGCGCGGTCGCCCTACCGCACCGCTCCATTCGCGAACGCGCATGGGAAGCAGTACTCGCCGCCTGGGGTGCCTTCATCGGGATCGCGCCGCATGTGCTCCACCACGTAGGCCCTCTCGCCGGCGCCGCGCTTCTCGCGGGCGCCGGCGGGCGTGCGCTCTTCGCAGCGATCGGGTTCGTGGCCGCGATCCCATTCCTCCTGCGGCGAAACGAACGCACCTCCCGGTCTCGAGACGCCGGCCGGACATGCCTCCCACCACAAGTAGGTTGCGCTGGACGCCCTCCGGGTCTGTGCCGGTCGCACGGCGCCAGCTCGTCGCCAACCCGTCGAAGCTCGCCGTCTCCGTGCTCGCCGTTGCCGCCGCGATCACACTCGTCCTGCTGCTCTCCGGGCTTCGGCGGGGAATGGGCGACCATGTGACGACCTACCTGCGCCACGAGCCGCCGGTCGTCGTCGGCCAGACCGGAACGCGCAACTTCCTCTCCCAGTCCTCTGTCCTCACTGCGGCAACCGTGGCCCAGATCGCGCGGGTGAGGGGAGTCGCCGATGCGAGTCCGATCACGGAGGGCTCGTCGATGTTCCCCCTGCACGGCAAGCGCGTCCCGACGGTGCTCGTCGGGTTCGATCCGGGGCGGCGCGGCGGCCCGTGGGCGCTGCGCAACGGGCGCGCCCCTCGAGCGTTCGGCGAGATCGCCGTCGACCGGGTGCTCGCACAGGAGCACGGCCTCCGAGTCGGCACTGTCGTGCCGTTCCGCGGCAGGCAGTTGCGGATCGTCGGTCTGACGAGCGGCACCAGTGGGTTCATGACGCCGCTCGTCTTCACCACGCGCGCGACCGCCAACGCGCTGAACGAGCAGCCGGGCACAGCCACCCTCGTGCTCGTCACGCCCGCTTCCGGCGTTGCGCCCGCGGCTGCTGTCCAAGCGGTTGGTCGCTCCGTCCCTGGAGTGTCGGCTCGGCTGACGTCGGTGCTTGCGTCCAACGATCGCGCGCTTCTCGTCGGCGCGTTCTCCGGGCCACTCACAGCGATGATCGCGATCGCCTCGATCGTCGCCGTGATGGTGATCGCGATGAGCGTCTATGCCGAGGTACGTGAGCGCTCACACGAATACGCGACTCTCAAGGCACTCGGCATGACAAGACGAAACGTGCTGCGTCTCGTCGCGGTCGACGCGAGTGCCGTGGCGATTCTCGGACTCGCGCTTGGCATCGGCTTCGCAGTTGCCGCGACCCGGCTCGTGGCAACGCTCGCCCCGAAGTACCTGATCGTTCTGACCTTGCGCGACATCGCCGCGCTCGCCGTCGCTTCGAGTGCCTTCGCGCTTCTCGGCGCCTTGGCGCCGGCCCGGTTCCTTGCCCGCCTCGACCCTGCAACCGCGTTGCACAGCTGATGTCCGCGCTCGCCTTGCCGCACTCGGTCCCGATTGCCCGCCGGCAGCTCTCGCGGCGGCGCGGCACGACCGCAGCGGCGATCGTCGGCGTGGCGATGGCGATTCTCCTGATGCTCGCGCTGCGGGCGATCTTCGCCGGAATGGAAGCGAGGCTGACCGCGTACATCGACGGGACGCACGCCGACGTCGTTGTCGCACAGCAAGGGGTCACGACGATGCACATGACGCAATCGGCGCTTCCCCGCTCGGCCCTTGCCGCCGCGCGCGCAACGCCCGGAGTGGCGGAGGCAGACGCGATCATCTACCGGGCGGCGTTCCTCGAGAGCCACGCCGGGCGCCGCTCCGTTGTTGCCGCAGTTGCCGGCGGGCCGCTACCGAAGATCGTTGTCGGCCGTGCACCGCGCGATGCCGAGATCGCGATCGACCGGGGCGCGGCGGAGAAGCTCGGGGCGGCTGTCGGCTCGAGCGTACGCATCTTCGGCACGCCGCTTACCGTCTCCGGCGAGGTCGAGGGCACGGCGGCTATCAGCGGCTCGTTCGCCTTCCTTTCGGCCGCGACCCTCGAGCGGATCCTGCACCTGCCGAGTGCGGTGAGCTACCTGCTTGTCCGGGGCGACGGCAGCGTCTCGCCCGCGGTGCTTGCAGCTCGGCTCGATGCGCGCATCCCAGGCGCAACAGCGACGACGCGGCCGGCATTCGCCGCCTCGGAACGGCGCGTCGTCAGCAATATGACGACCGGCATCGTCCGGGCAATGACCCTGATTGCGCTTGTCATCGGAGTCGCCGTTGCGGGTCTCGTCGCGTACGGACAAGCCCTCTCGCAGCTGCGCGACTACGGCGTCCTACGCGCGCTCGGCATCTCGGCGTCGCGGGCAGCTGCGCTCGCCGTCAGCCAGGTCGCCGCGATTGTCGCCGGCGGGATCGCGATCGCGCTTGCCCTGCTGTGGCTGATGGCGGAGCTTCTGCCGGCCCTCTCCCCAACTCTCGTCCTCGCCATTCGCCGGCAAGACCTGGCGCAGGCGGTCGGCTTTGCCCTCGTCGTTGCGCTGCTAGCAGCGGCTCTACCGGTTATCCGGGTTGCACGCCTCGATCCGGCAACCGCTTTCAGGAGAGCGAAATGACCGACGCAGTGGTCCGTGCCCGTGGGCTGACAAAGACGTTCGGCGCAGGCGAAACCCGTGTCGATGCTGTTGCGAACGTCGATCTCGATCTTGCGCCTGGCGAGATCGTCCTGATCATGGGGCCGTCAGGCTCCGGCAAGACGACGTTGCTGTCGATGCTCGGCGGGCTGCTACGGCCTTCGGCCGGAACGATCGAAGTGGATGGCATCGACATCGCCTCGCTCGCCGAGAACGACCTGCCGCGGTTCAGGGCGCGTCGGTTCGGATTCATCTTCCAGGACTTCAACCTTCTCTCCGCGTTGTCGGCCGAGGAGAATGTCGCGGTCGGGTTGAACGTCGGCGGCGCTCGCGGACGAGACGCGCGCGAGCGCTCGTACGATCTGCTGCGCGTCCTCGGGCTCGGGAAGCGGCTGTCCTTTTCGCCCGAGCAGCTCTCGGGCGGCGAGAAGCAGCGCGTGGCGATCGCGCGCGCTGTCGCGAATGATCCGGCGGTCGTTTTTGCCGACGAGCCGACGGCCAACCTCGATTCGGCTCACGGCGCTGAGACGATGCGGCTTCTGAGGCAGCTCGCGAAGGAGCACGACACGACGGTCGTGATCGTGAGCCACGATCAGAGGCTGCGCGAGATCGCGGATCGAGTCCTCTGGCTCGAAGATGGCCGGCTGAAGGCGATGAGTGCGCTCGTGCGCGACCCCTCCTGCGGGATGCTGATCGACCCGGCGCAAGCTCGCGCACGACTGCACAGAGACGGCGCGACCTTCTACTTCTGCTCCCGCGGCTGCATGCACGAATACGAGGAGGAGGCTGCATGACGACCACCGAGAAGGGCGGGACGCGGGCGGGGTTCACAGCCGCAGTTGCGACGACGCCGTGCCCGGAAGTCGCGGCGCTCGTCGAGGCGGCGCAGCGCGACCTCGTCCATGTCGCCGATCTTCTGGCCGAAGAGGCGGACTGTCTCGTCGCGCTCGTGCTGCTCGCCCGTGCCGCCAAGAGGACGGATGAGGCCGTGTTCGCGCTTCTTGAGAGCCATGCGGCCAGCGTCCGTGAAGATCCGCAGAATATACCCACTAGGGGTATGCTAGATTTCGTTCACCACCACGAGAGGAGCCTCCATGACTGACACGCTCACCTACACCGTTACGGACATGACGTGCGGCCACTGCAAGCAGGCGGTGACCCAGGAGGTCAGCGCGGTTGAAGGCGTCCAGTCCGTCGAGGTCGACCTCGACACCAAGCTCGTCACTGTCGTCGGCGACTCGCTCGACGACGCGAAGCTGCGCGCCGCGATCGATGAGGCGGGCTACGAGGCAGCGTGATGGCAACCGCCGTTCGCCAGGCACGAGAGGAGCGGCCGGACACGACCCCCGGTCCGGCCGCCGACGAGCGCGTGCGGCTCGACATCGGCGGCATGACCTGCGCCGCCTGCGCCGCCCGCATCGAACGGAAGCTCAACAAGCTCGACGGCGTTGAGGCGAGCGTCAATTTCGCGACCGACCAGGCGACGGTCGCCTTTGACGCATCGCAGCTCTCGGTCGCGGACCTGATCAAGACCGTTGAGGACACGGGCTACACGGCCGCCCTGCCGAGCGTCCATGAGCATGCCGTCGACTCCACCGATGCGCTGCGTAGGCGGCTCGTCCTGGCGATCGTGCTCAGCATTCCGCTTGTCGTGATGGCGATGATCCCGCCGGCCCAGTTCGCCGGCTGGGAGTGGGTCGCGCTCGCGCTGTCGGCACCGGTCATCTTCTGGTCCGGTTTCGGGTTCCACCGCGCGGCGCTCAAGAACGCACGGCACCGGGCCGCGACGATGGACACGCTGATCTCTCTTGGGACGCTCGCTGCGTTCGTCTGGTCGGCGGTTGTCTTGATCGGCGGTCTTGCTGCCGACACTTACTTCGAGGTCGGTGCGGTCATCACCGCGCTGATTCTGCTGGGCCGCTACTTCGAGGCGCGTGCCCGCCGGCGCTCCGGCGCTGCGATCCGGGCGCTTCTCGAGCTCGGCGCCAAGAGCGCTCGTGTGTTGCGCGGCGGCGAGGAGGTCGAGATCTCGGTCGAAGAGCTCGTCGTCGGGGACATCTTCGTCGTGCGGCCCGGAGAGAAGATCGCAACCGATGGTGTGATCGAAGAGGGAGCGTCCGCGGTCGACCAGTCGATGCTGACTGGTGAGTCGATGCCGGTCGAGGTCGACGCTGGCTCGAAGGTTGCCGGCGCGACCTTGAACACGTACGGGCGGCTTGTCGTTCGGGCGACCGGCGTTGGTGCGGACACCGCCCTGTCTCAGATTGCGCGGATGGTGGAGGAGGCGCAGACCGGCAAGGCGCAGATCCAGCGGCTTGCCGATCGGGTCTCCGGTGTCTTCGTCCCGATCGTGATCGGGATCTCGCTCGCGACGCTTGCCGGGTGGCTGCTTGCGACCGGCGACGCCGGTGCAGCGTTCACGGCTGCGGTTGCGGTGCTGATCATCGCGTGCCCGTGCGCTCTCGGCCTTGCGACCCCGACCGCGCTGATGGTCGGTACCGGTCGCGGCGCACAGCTCGGAATCCTGATCAAGGGACCCGAGGTGCTCGAATCGACGCGCCGTGTCAGCACGATCGTCCTCGACAAGACCGGAACGATCACCGAGGGGAAGATGACGCTCGAGTCGCTCGAGATGGTGAACGGTGCGACACGAGCGGATGTCCTGCGTCTCGCCGGTGCGGTCGAGGCCGCATCCGAGCATCCGGTTGCGCAGGCGATTGCCCGCGCAGCGCGCGATGAGCTGGGTTCGCTCCCCTCGATCGAGAGTTTCCGCAATGAGCCCGGTGTCGGAGTCAGCGCGCTCGTCGAAGGTCATGAGGTCTCTGTCGGTCGTGGAACCGGCGCAATCGCCGTTGTGATCGACGGGACCGAAGCTGCCCGCATCGTGGTGGCGGACACCGTCAAGCCGACGAGCGCCGAGGCGATTGCCGAGCTCAAGCGGCTCGGGCTGACGCCGGTGCTTCTCACCGGCGACAACACGGCGACAGCCGAGCGGATCGCCGCCTCGGTCGGCATCGAGCGGGTGCTCGCCGAGGTATACCCGAACGAGAAGGCCGCCGAGGTTCGCCGGCTGCAGGAGGCCGGCGAGGTCGTGGCGATGGTTGGCGATGGGATCAACGATGCTCCGGCGCTTGCCCAGGCTGACCTCGGACTGTCGATCGGTACCGGTACCGACGTGGCGATCGAGGCCTCCGACCTCACCCTTGTCTCGGGCGACCTGCGCGCCGCGGCGGACGCGATCCGCCTTGCCCGCAAGACGCTGAAGACGATCAAGGGCAACCTGTTCTGGGCCTTCGCTTACAACGTCGCTGCGATCCCGTTGGCTGTGGTGGGCCTTCTGAACCCGATCGTCGCCGCAGCGGCGATGGCGTTCTCGAGCCTGTTCGTGGTCTCGAACTCGTTGCGGCTGCGGCGCTTCCACTCGAACCGTGAAGGAGCAGCATCGTGAGCGACGTCGAGACGAGAACCCACGGGTACACGGCCGAGAAGGAGGCGCTGATCAAGCGCCTGCACCGGATCGAAGGCCAGGTGCGGGGGATCGAGAAGATGATCGAGGACGACCGCTACTGCGTCGACATCCTCACCCAGGTCAGTGCCGTCAACACCGCTCTCGAGGCACTCGCGTTCAAGATCCTCGACGACCATGTCCGCCATTGCGTCGCAGGGGCACTCACCTCCGGCGACGAGGCGGATGCGCTCGAAAAGACCGAAGAGCTCCTCGCGGCGGTGCACCGGTTCGCCCGGACACGCTGATGGCCGCAACAGCCGAAAAGCGCCAGTCGGTCATCCTCGACGTCGGCGGCGTTCAGTACGCCTCGGAGAAGATCACGGTCGAGCGTCGCCTCGGCGCACTGCCAGGCGTCTTCGCCGTCGACGCGAATCCGCTCGCCCAGACCGCGACCGTCGACTACGACCCCGAGAAGACGAGCGTTGCCGCGCTGAAGCGGTGGATCGAGCAGTGCGGCTATCACTGCGCCGGCCGGTCGGTGCCGGATCACATCTGCGACCCGCTGGCGGACGAGCACGGCGCGCACCACCACCCGGCGGACGAGGTTGCGCCGATGGGCCACGACGGGCACGAGCATCCCCACCCCGCGCAGCACGAGGAGCCGGCGGCGGGGATGGAGATGGATCACGCGCACGCCTACGGCGGGCATGCCGGCATGTCGATGGACGCGATGGTGCGCGACATGCGCAACCGCTTCCTCGTGGCGGTCGTGTTCGCAATCCCGATCGCCCTCTGGTCGCCGCTCGGCAAGAGCATCTTCGGCTCGACGCCGCCGACCCCGTTCGGGATGCGCGACTCGCTGTGGCAGCTCCTCCTGTCGCTCCCGGTCGTCTTCTACTCGTCGCAGATCTTCTTCGTCGGCGCCTACCACGCGCTGAAGGCCAGGACGCTCGACATGATGGTGCTCGTCGCGGTCGCGATCGGCACCGGCTTCGTCTACTCGGTCGCCGCGACTTTCTTCATATCCGGCGACGTCTTCTTCGAGGCATCAGCGTTCCTGGCGGCGTTCGTGCTGCTCGGGCACTGGTTCGAGATGCGCGCACGAGGCGGCGCGAACGACGCGATCCGGGCGCTCCTCGAGCTGGCACCGCCAAAGGCGGTCGTCATCCGCGGTGACGAAGAGGTCGAGGTTCCAACCTCGGAGGTCGTCGTCGGAGACCTACTCCTGATCCGGCCCGGCGCGAAGGTGCCGGTCGACGCGGAGGTCGTGGAGGGCGACTCGTCCGTCGACGAGTCGATGGTCACCGGCGAGAGCCTGCCGGTGTCCAAGCACCCCGGCGAGAAGCTGATCGGCGCCACGATCAACAAGCAGGGTGTGCTGCGCGCTCGCGCAACGGCCGTCGGTTCCGACACAGCGCTTGCGCAGATCGTCAAGCTCGTGCAGGAAGCGCAGAACTCGAAGGCGCCCGCGCAGCGGCTCGCCGACCGGGCAGCGTTCTGGCTCGTCCTCGTCGCGCTGATCGGCGGCGTCGGCACGTTTGCGGTCTGGCTCGGTCTCGGCGAATCCGTCACCGGTGCGCTCCTGTTCGCGATCACCGTCGTCGTCATCACCTGCCCGGACGCTCTCGGGCTTGCCACTCCGACGGCGATCATGGTGGGAACGGGGCTCGGAGCAAAGCGCGGAATCCTGTTCAAGAACGCGATCGCGCTCGAGCAGGTGGCTTCGCTCGACACCGTCGTGCTCGACAAGACCGGCACCCTCACCAAGGGCGAGCCCGAGGTCGTTGCGGTCGTCACCCAGAATGGTGTCGACGAAAGCGAGCTGCTCCGGCTTTCAGCGGCTGTCGAGCGGGAGAGCGAGCACCCGCTGGCAGAGGCGATCGTTCGAGCAGCGCGCGAGCGCGGCCTCGAGCCGCCGCGTGCGCAGGCGTTCGAGGCGATCGCCGGACATGGCGCCGTGGCGTCGGTCGAGGGCCATCGCATCTCGCTCGGAAACGCCCGCCTTCTCGAACGCGAGCATGTCTCACTCGACGGCCTGTCTCAGCGGGCGCAAGAGCTTGCGGGTGAAGGTCGGACGGTCGTTCATGTCGTTCGCGACGGACAGGCAGTCGGCGTTGTCGCAATCGCCGATGCCCCGAGGGAGACTGCGGCGGCGGCGATTGCGGCACTGAAGGCGATCGGCATTCGGCCCGTGATGCTCACAGGCGACAACCGGCAGACGGCCGAACGGATCGCAGCCGAGCTCGGAGTCGACGAGGTGATCGCTGAGGTGCTCCCGCAAGACAAGGCGCAGAAGGTGAAGGAGCTTCAGGAGCAGGGCCGCCGGGTGGCAATGGTCGGCGACGGCGTCAACGACGCTCCGGCGCTCGCCCAGGCCGATGTCGGCATCGCGATCGGCGCCGGCACCGACGTCGCGATCGAGACCGCTGACGTCGTCCTGATGCGCTCCGATCCGGTCGACGTCGCCACCGCGGTCGAGATCGGCCGCGGCACCGTGCGCAAGATGCGCCAGAACCTCGCCTGGGCGATCGGCTACAACTCGCTCGCACTCCCGATCGCCGCCGGCGTCTTCGAGCCATTCGGGTTCACGCTGCGCCCGGAGATCGCCGCGATCTCCATGTCAGGGTCGAGCGTTCTCGTTGCCGCGAACGCGGTCGCATTGAAACGACTGCGGCTCGGTCGAGGCTAGCGAGCGCCGACGCGCACGAGATACGAGGCCGTTCCCGGTGCTGCGCGGACGTCGAGCGCGACGATGCCACTCCCGGCCGCCCGCCAGGAAAGGACTCGCCGCGGCGCGAGCACGTAGTGCTTGAAGCTCATTGCTCGGTACAGGGTCAGATGAACACCGTTCGGTAGGTACGCCAGATGGATCCGGACGGGTTCACCGCGATGCACGGTGAGGGTCGGCAGATCCGTCCGCGATTGCGGCGGGCTCATGTCCGCGCAGACGGCCTTGCGGGTCGTCGCACTCGCCGGTGCGCTCCAGCAGTAGCTCGAGAAGGCCATCCACCGCGTCTTGGTGCGGGTTTCCAGCCAGGCGGGCGGCGGTGCTTGCTGCCTCAGACGCGGCGCGGGACTCCGGGGCGGCCCGGGCCAGCCGGCGGCGGCAGCCGACGACGCAACCACGCCAAGGATCGTGAGCAGGGGCAGGAGGCGCATCATTCGCGGAGCGTACGTCGCAGAGGCCGAGGCGCGTCACCTGCAGCGGCAGAAGCTTGATCGAAGCTTGACCCGCCTGTCGCCTGAACCTTGATCGCCGGCTCCTATCTTCGAAGCGTGAACGAAAGGAGCAGACGATGATGAATCACTGGTACGACTCGATGGGCGCAGGCGGCTGGCTGCTGATCTCGGTGCTCTGGGTGGCGCTGATCGCGCTGATCGTCTGGGCGGTCGCGAGCTTGTTCCCACGCAGCGGCCGCAACCCGTCAGATCTGGCCGAGCGGCCGGAGGAGATCCTCGACCGGCGCCTCGCTGCCGGCGAGATCGACGCCGGCACCTACGACGCGCTGCGCGGCAAGCTGCACGAAGCGCACACCGGAAGGGCGTGAACCCGATGACGCGCAGACTCCTCCCCCTGCTCGTGGCCGTCGCCGCCCTCGCGGCGCTGGTCGGGACGATCACATATGCGGTCGCGCGCGCCGGCAACGGCGGCAACCACGGCTACGGCTCGATGATGAACGGCTCGGGCTACGCGATGATGGGCTCGAGCGGACAGCGCACCGGCTGGTACCTGAACGGCTCCGGCCCGGTGACGACGATCGCGGCCGCCCGCGCGCAGGCGCAGCGCTTCGCCGACAAGCTCGACCTCAAGACCGGCGAGGTGATGCAGTTCGCCAACAACTTCTACGTGCTGCTCACCGACAGCCAAGGCAAGCCTGCGACGGAGGTGCTCGTCGATCCCGAGACCGGTGCGGTCACGCTCGAGTACGGGCCGGCGATGATGTGGAACACCCGCTACGGGATGATGCGCGGCACCGGCACGACCGGCAGCGTCGGGATGATGGGCGGCGGTTCCAGCTCCGGGATGATGGGCGGCTCGGGGTCCGGGATGATGGGCGGCGGTTCCGGCTCCGGGATGATGGGCGGCTCGGGCGGGATGATGGGTCGCTCCGGCGGCAGCCCGAGCTGGACGCCATCGAGCGGCAGCGTGTCCGGCCCGATCGGCGTGAGCGAGGCACAGAAGCTCGCGAACGAATGGCTTGCGCGGCAGGGCAGCGGCCAGACCGCCGCCCAGCCTGACGCTCTGCCCGGCTACTTCACCTTCCACGCGCTGAAAGACGCGAAGATCACCGGCATGCTCTCCGTCAACGAGCAGACCGGAGCGGTCTGGTACCACTGGTGGCACGGCCGCTTCATCGCGATGCAGGAATGAGCGCCTCCGGCCCTGCACAGTCCACGGACGAGCGCGCGCAGCTGCGCGCGCTCGTCGTAGACGACGAACGCCCGCTCGTCGGGATCATCGCCTCCTACCTCGAGCGCGAGGGGTTCGAAGTAGCCGCCGCCTACGACGGCAACGCCGCGGTCGAGGCCGCGCGCGCCGAGCGTCCGGACGTGATCGTGCTCGACCTGATGCTGCCCGGCATCGACGGGATCGAGGCCTGCCGGCAGATCCGCGGCTTCAGCGACGCCTACATCATCATGCTCACCGCCAAGGCAGAAGAGCTGGACAAGATCGTCGGACTCTCGACCGGTGCCGACGACTACCTGACCAAGCCATTCTCTCCCGGCGAGCTCGTCGCCCGCATCCGCGCCATGCTCCGCCGGCCGCGCACCTCGACCAGCGACAACACACCGCGCCGCTTCGGGTCGCTCGAGATCGACTCGCTCGCACGCGAGGTCACCCTTGCCACCGAGCCGGTAGCACTCACCCGCCTCGAGTTCGACCTGCTCGACACCCTCTCCGCAGAGCCACGCGTCGCCTTCAGCAGGCGGCAGCTGCTCGAGCACGTATGGGGGCCGACCTGGTTCGGCGATGACCACGTCGTCGACGTCCACATCGCCAACCTCCGACGCAAGCTCGGCGACGACCCGAACGCGCCCCGCTACGTGCGGACCGTGCGCGGCGTCGGCTACCGGATGGGCGACGGCACGTGAGACTTCCGGCCGTGCGGCGAAGCCTGACGGCCAAGCTGCTCGCAGCCCAACTCGCGGTGATCATCGCCGGCTCGGCCACACTCGCACTCGTCGCCCTTCTGCTCGGCCCCTCCCTCTTCCACCGGCACATCCGCGACGCGCTCGGCTACGTCCCACCGACCGTGCTCCACCACCTCGACCAGGCGTTCGGCGAATCGCTCGCCCTCTCACTCGGACTCGGCATCGCCGCCGCCGCGGCAACAGCCGCCGCGATCGGCTGGCTCGTCTCCAACCGGATCGTCCGCCCCGTGCACGCCCTCGCCGGCGCGGCACAACAAGTCTCCCGCGGCGACTACCAGGCGCGCGTCAACATCCTCGGCGACGACGAGCTGACCGTGCTGGCCCGCGCCTTCAACGAGATGGCCGGCTCACTAGCCTCCGCCGAAGAACGACGGCAACGCCTGCTCGCCGACGTCGCCCACGAGCTACGCACCCCGCTCGCCACCATCGACGCCTACCTCGAAGGTCTCGCCGACGGCGTCGTGCAACCCCAACCAGAGACCTGGCAACTCCTGCGGCACGAAAGCGCCAGGCTGAACCGGCTCAGCGACGACATCGCCCGCGTCTCACGCGCCGAGGAGCGCCAGCTCGCCCTGCACCCTGAACGCGTCCGCCCACAGGAGCTGATCGAGACAGCAGCACGAGCCGCTGCGCCCAGCTTCGCCGCTAAGAGCGTTGAGCTGCGCATCGAACCCGACCATGACGCACCGACGATCGCCGCCGACCGCGACCGCCTCGGCGAGGTGCTCGCCAACCTGCTCGAGAACGCGCTCCGCCACACACCTGCGACTGGCACCGTCACCCTGGCCGCAACGCGCGACGGCGACGCGGCCGTTCTCACCGTCACCGATACGGGCGAAGGCCTTGACGCGACCGAGCTCGAGCGCATCTTCGAGCGCTTCTACCGCACCGACACCGCCCGCAGCCGCGACCGCGGCGGCAGCGGCATCGGCCTAACCATCTCCCGCGCACTAGTCGAAGCGCACGGCGGCACGCTCCGGGCCGAGAGTGGCGGGCCCGGCAAGGGCTCCCGCTTCGTCTGCAGGCTGCCTGCGGCGTAGCGCACGCGCGGCGGAAGGAGGCGACTCTCCCGCAGCAGCCCGACCGGAGACCCCTCCTCCGGCCAGCGTTCAACTCGGTCTCGGTCTTCGTAGATATGACGCTCCTCCTTCGTCATGCCAATACAAACCCTCGGACGCTCCCACCGACTCGAATCGTTGGTTCGAGAGCGTGCGATGATCCCCCACAGCGGGGGCGGAACGCCGCAGCGGACCGCCGGTTCCGCCTGTGAGAGCCTCGCCGTGTCATCCACGATCCGCGAGGAGGGAGTGAAAAATTGGCAGCGATCAAGATGATCGAAGAGGAGGAAGCCACAGGGCGGGTCAAGGACCTCTACACCGAGATCAAGGACACGTTCGGAATCGACTTCGTGCCGAACCTCTACAAGGTGATGGCTCCTAACCCGGCCTACCTGGAGGCAAACTGGAACAGGGTCAAGGCGATCATGTTCGAATCAGAGCACCTTGACCGATTGACGAAGGAGATCGTCGCGGTCGCCGTATCGGCCGTAAACAGCTGCGACTACTGACTGCGCGTCCACACTTCTGCGGTGCAGAAGTTGGGATTGAGCGACGAAGGCGTTCTAGAATTAATGGCCGTCGTCGACCTGTTCAGTGGCTTCAACAAACTGATGGACGGCCTTCGCGTTGAGCCAGACGAGAAGCCCTGGTACGGCTGAGGCTCGGGAGCTTGAATGCCGTGAGCATTCACTGAATCCCTATGTCTCAGCGTCGATCGCGGTGGCGACGTTCACGATGGCCAGAGGCAGTCTCGGGTGTGCCGCTCCGCCAGGTCAGCCCGGATGACCGGACAGGTAAGTCGTCGAACACGCTCAGGATCGGTCGAGCGCGGTTTCTCACGTAGGGAACTTTCTATCCGCTGGCGAGCCCGACGCCTTCGAGCAGCCGGTTCATGAAGACGTTCAGCCACCAGAATCGATCGAAGAACAAGAGGAGACCGAGTGCGACGAGGCTTGCCCCGCCAGCCGCCTGTATGACGCGATAGTGGTCGCGCAGCCAGCGAAAGGCGCCCATCGCATGCGAGAAGGCCACACCAGCGAGCAGGAACGGCACAGCCAGCCCGAGTGAGTACACGGCCAGGAGCATCGCGCCCTCGGCGACCGAGCTCGTATTGCCGGCGAGCACGAGGATCGAGGCCAGCACCGGACCGATACAAGGTGCCGCGCACACACCGAAGGCGCCTCCGATCAGAACGCTCGAGCGGCGGCTACGCGCTCGCGCAACCAGGCTTGGCGCAAGCATGCGCTCCGGCCAGGGAACGAGGCCGAGAAAGGCGAGTCCGAGCACGACGATGATGAAACCTGCTACCTCGAGCAGCAGCCGCTGGCTGAGACCGAGCGCGCTACCGAGCGCTCCGGCGCCGGCGCCGAGCGCCACAAACACAAGGGTGAAACCGACGAAGAAGGGGATGCTCGCGCGCACAACGCGCAACGCGACACCCCGTTCGCCGAGCGCGCCCGCATCAACCGCGGACACAGCCGACAGGTAGCCCGGCACCAACGGCAGCACGCACGGCGCTAACACAGACAGGAACCCGGCGACGAAAGCGATCGGAACGCGACCGAGCATCAGAGAGCCTCGCGGATGTCGTGCATGAGGTTCTGAGGGGTGAGGTCGACGCCTGCGTGTTGGGTCGAGACCCAGACGCCCTGCCGGTTGAAGATGCGAACATCGGACGAATGGATGTCGGGGTTGTCGGTGTCGACCGCCGGCAGAATCCCGTACGCCTTCCAGACCGGGCGAAGCTCATGCACGCTCCCGATCAGGTAGTCGACGCTTAGCGCGCGGCGCGCGATGAGGAAGCGTCTCACGCTCTCCCGCGTATCGACGCGCGGGCTCACAGTGATCAGAAGCGGAACCACCTTGACCCGTTCCCGCGCCGATAGTCGTCGCAATGCCTGTGCGATCACGCTCGTCACGATCGGACACTTCTCCGTGCACTTCGAGTCGACGAACGAGAGCACAACGACACGGCCGCGAAGCTTTCGCATCGTCACCGTCGCGCCGCGGTAGTCGTGCAACGTGAACTCAGGCGCCCGGATCCCTGGCGGCGGGATGCTGCCAACGAACGGAGTCGGCGGCGGAAGCCTGACGGCCACGTCGCTCGGTCGTAACGCGACCAGCGCGCTGATGAGTGCGACCAGCAGGATCGCTATAGCACCTCCTGCGACGAGGACGCGCGGCTTGATCATTTGCTCGCGCCTCTGATGCCGCTCTCGAGCTGGGCGCGTGAGACGGGTCCGGCGAAGTGCGCGACGATGCGGCCACGCCGGTCGAGCCAGTACGTCTCAGGCACACCCGTGAGCCCGTAGCCGTCATAGGTCGCGCCAGCGTTGTCGTGCAGCGAGGCATAACGGACGTCGTGGCGCCGCAGGAAGCGGCGCGCGTCCGTGGTCAGGTCCTGGACGTCGACGCCGAGAAAGACGATGGCACCTGCGTGGGCCTGAGCGGCGGCGTTCAAGCGCGGCGCTTCCTCCTTGCACGGGATGCACCAGCTCGCCCAGAAGTTCAGCACCATCGGCCTGCCGCGCAGCTGGCGAAGCGCTAGCTTCGGCTGCGCAAGCAGTGACTGCAGCGGCGGCGGCCAGGTCGGGCTGTTCGTCCAGATCACGGGCAACGTGAACGCCGGCGCCGGCGGACGCTTTCCGGCGCTGATCGCCTTCACGAGCTCGGCGCCGCGATTGGCTGCCACGACCCGCCAGACCAGCAGCGCCAACATTCCCATCACGACAAGCACCGTCAGAAGCTGCGCTGTGCGGAAGAGTGGGCTGCGGCGGCGCTTCTGATCCGTGTCCGTCTCCGCCGATGACGGTTCGGGTGAGAGTTCAGTCACCCTCCTCACCTTGATCCCCGTTGCGACGTCCAGCGATGCGGCGTCGGCTACGCCGTCTGTCGTGGCCTGGATCGGCCCGTTTGGTCTCGTGCGTCATGGCTTACGTTCCCGCGTCGACCGGCTGCCAGCTCTCGCCGCTGTCCTGCGAGCGGTAGAGGATGCGGTCGAAGCCGACCGCGTAGGCGAGCTTCGGGTTGCTGGCCGACCAGGCGACCGGTCCTGCGCCGGCCGGCAGATCGAGCGCTGGGCGCCAGCTGCGCCCGCCGTCGGTGGAGAGGGCGATGCCGGCACCGGTGGCGAGCATGCGGCTCGGATCGGCGGGGTTGAGCGCGAGGCCCATCAGTTGCGCGCGCAGCGTTTGCTTCCAGCGCTTGCCGTCGCGGCTCTCGAGTAGGCCCTGCTGCATGTCGCCGGCGAGGATGCGCCCGTCGGCGGTGACTGCGAGCGCCATCACGCTGCCGCCGACGCTGCGCGAGAGGAGCGTGAACGAGCGGCCGCCATTGCGGGAGCGGTACAGGCCTTGGCCGGCGATCGCGGCGTAGAGCGTGTTGCGGTCGTGCGGGTCGACGGCGAAGCCGTGGATGTCCAGCCCCGGGAGCCCCGATGGGCGCACGTCCTGCCAGCTGGCGCCGCCGTCGCTGCTCTTCTTGAACACCTCGTGCCCGGCCAACCAGATCGTCGTGGCGGTCGGATGGACGAGGTTCATCGCGTCTTGGCCGGCAAGCGCGGTGAAGCGCCAATGGCGGCCACCGTCGACCGACCGGTAGAGCCCGTTATGGGTGCCGAGCGTGAGCTTAGTGGGATCGTCCGGGTTGACGAGTAGCGAGTGGTAGTCCGGCGTGTGCGGAAGCCCGGCCGACCTGGTATCGCCGCCGCCGCGGCCGGTCAGGGTCACCGCTAGGACGACCGCGATCACAACGAGCGCCGTCGCAATCGCGAGGAGCCGCCAGCGCCGCCGCGTCGGCTTCGATGCCACTGGCTGTGGCGGCGACGATGCGCCGGGCGGCCGAGGTTTCGTCTTCTTCGCCATCTCACTCCTCCCCCGCGCGCGCCGGGCCTCGCCGAGCAGCCCGGGAGCGGGGAGAGCTCTCGCGGCCGCGTCCGCGGCGCATCATCAGCATCATCGCGACCATCGAGAGCGGACAGGCCAGCGCGCAGAGGCCGAGGAAGATCGTCGACATCTCACTCACCTGCTGGGAAGGCGTAGCTCGAGGGGACATGTGCCGGCGTACGGCCGGTGGCGACGACGATCTCCTCGTGCGGCTTGAGGACGAGTGCTGCCGGGTTGCCGGTCTGCGGCTTCCCGTTCACCCACCAGTGAAGGCGGCCGCAGTAGCGGCCGAGGCAGCCGGCGTTGAGGCGGACGCTCCACTCGTCAAACAGCTGGCCGAGCGTGTACGGGCGGTTCTGTGCCGACTCGACGTGAATCACCCCGTCCGGCTGATGGGTGTGGATCTCGGTGATGAACGAGTTGCCGTAGATGCCGATCCCGGCCGGCAGCGCAACATGGCGGCCGTTCACGTAGGTGTCGATGTGCTGATGGATGTGAAACGCGAGCTGCTCCTGCGGCAGCGGGTTGAGATGCACGTCGCTCAGCCGTTGCTGCAGCTCGCCGGAGCCGTTGTTCCACGGGGGCGCCCCGCTCTGTAACCCTGACATCGCGGCGAAGTCGACCAGGACCGGTTTCGCCGAGCTCCCGTTGGAGCGGATCGCCGCCACCGCGACCCCGACCGCCACAAGCGCGACTAACGCGGCGCCGCCGGTCCACCAGCGCCTATCAAGCGGCTGTCGCTTGCCGACCGGCGGCGGCGCTGCCCGCCGCTGCGCACGGACCCGTTTCCCTTTACTCACTTGCTGTCTCCTCCTTCCGAGATCGCACGACCATCACGGCCCCGACATGCGGGAGCCGCCACTCAGGTCAGCTGCGACTCAGAAGCGGAAGCGTTGCAGTACCGCTGGTGAGGCCCGCCCCAGCGAGCGCGCCGGAGCGCGCACGATCAGTACGGAGACGAACGCGAGCACGAGCGCGACACACCAGTCGGCCGCCGGCGGTGGCGCGACCGTCGAGAATGAGCCCAGCGTCCGCTCCAGTGCTTGCACCGGGTGCGAGCTGGCACAGACTGCGCACGTCGTGCCCACCGCCGCCATACAGATGAACAGCAGCAGCACGCACACCAGCAGCGGAAGACGGCGACGGAGGCGCACCATGCTGGCAGACAGGATACGCAGCCCCGACGGGCACCAGTGCCGGAAGGGGCAGGTCACTTAGCTTTCGAGCCTGGATGAATGAGCGTGAGATAGCTGCTGAGACCGAGCGCGTCCGCCGGCTTCAAGATCGCGAGGCGCCCCGCTACGACAGGCAGATCGCCTTCTTCGAGCGCATCCTCTTCGCCGGCGGCCGCGAATGGGTCTGCGGGCAAGCGCGCGGTCGGGTGCTCGAGCTCGCCGTCGGCACCGGCCGTAACCTGCCCTACTACCCCGCCGACGTGTCCATCACCGGCGTCGAGCTCAGCGAGCAGATGCTCGCGATCGGCCGCCGCTTCGCGAACGAGCTGGGACGCGATGCCGACCTTCGGCTCGGCGACGCGCAGGCACTCGACTTCCCGGACGCGAGTTTCGACACCGTCGTATGCACGCTCGGGCTGTGCACCATTCCCGACCCGCGCGGTGCGGTCGCCGAAGCCCAGCGCGTGCTCCGCCCAGGCGGACAGATTCTTCTCCTCGAACACGTCCGCAGCACATCGCTTCCGGTCCGGCTGATCGAACGAGTGCTCGAGCCGCTCGCGGTTCGCTTTGCGGCCGACCACCTGACCCGGGAGCCGGTGGACTACCTCGCCGCCGAAGCCTTCGAGATCGAGCAGGTCGACCGCTCGAAGCTCGGCATCGTCGAACGCGTCCGCGCTCGCAAACCCGGCCGACCAAGCCGACCGGGCGCTGCCGCGTCCGGGGATCGGCGCGACGTGCCGCCGAACCCTTACGGACTATGACGCGTGCCGGCGCGAAAGCGCAGCAGCGGCAGGAACGCGCGTTGCAGGCCGTTCGTGTTGCCGATGATGTCGCTGCCTGCGGCGACGAGATGGCTCGGAACACCGGCTCCCCAGTGTGCCTGCGGGGCGAAGGCGTAGTAGGCGTCCCAGACGATCCCTTGCAGGCCGCCGAAGGAGTGAGCACCGAACCAGCGGCCGGAGATCTCTGTTGGGTCCCAGAAACTCTCCACGCGGGGATCGGCGAAGAGTGCGGTCGGGATCTTGCCGCGTGCGTCGCCGGGATACATGGGTTCCCACAGCACGATCATGTGCAGCTTCGCGTGCGGGTGGGCGGTGAGGATGTGCTGTCGGACCCAACTGGCACCGATGCGGCAGGTCGGTCAGGTTGGCGCGACGAGGACGACGAGTGTCGGCTCTCGCGAGGCGGCGTTGAACACGCTCCGAAGCTCCCGGATGCTCGTTAGTTGCCGCGGAGATGCTGCGACGTTGCTGGCGGCAGCGTCCGGCCTTGTTCGGCCGCCGCCGCAGCCCGCCGCGAGCAGCAACGCAACAGCCGCGATTGCGATCGAGTTCAACGACGGACGACGTCCGTCGGTCATTCCGCCACCGTCCCCTTGGCCGAGGTGGTCGGGCGGAGGCGTTGGCGCAATCCGAGGACGAAGGCAAGCACGACCGCCGCCGCGGCTGCTGCAATAAAGGGTGTCCCGTGCTGCCGTGCGAAGCTCTCGAGCTGCCCGGAGTAACGGCTGGCTAAGCCGACGACCGGGTCGTCGGCGAGTGTCAGCTGGTTGCCGAAGCGCACCCGGTACCAGTAGTAGACGAGATAGCCGCCGGAGGCGAGGAGTAACAGGCCGGCAAGGCGGCCGACGTGCGGAAGCAGCCGTCGCATGAAGCGCGCGATCCCTTGCTTCGTGAAGGCGACGGTGACCGCGAGCGCCATCAGCACGAGCGTCATCCCAGCGGCATAGGCGGTGAAGATCGTCAGCTTGGCGGCGCCGAGTGAGGCGCCGACGAGCGCGAGGAAGATCGGCAGCGTGCAGCCCAGAGAGGCGGCGCCGTAGCCAACTCCGAACACGAACATCGCTCCTGCAGTACGTGTGCGCCGTGCCCGCGGTCGCAACCGGACAACGAGCGGCATACGAACCGAGACGCCGACAAGCGCCAAGGCCCCGGCGCAGGCGAGCACGGCTCCGGTGGCGAGCCCGAGCCACGGGACGGCGTCGGCGATTGCGCTCAAGCCGAGACTGAGCGGTAAGCCGACGGCAGCGAAGACGGTAAGGAAACCGGCGGCGACGAGTGCGCCGACCAGCAGGCCTTGTATCGCTCGCGTCGATGCGGCCGGCAGCCGCTCCTCGTCGGTGCCGAGATAAAAGGAGAGGAAGGCCGGCAGGAGTGGGAAAGCGCACGGGTTGACGACAGCGAGACCGCCAGCCGTGAGCGCAATCGAGAGCGGAACCGAGCTGCTCACGGATCTCGCTCCGCTCTCACGTGCCGACCCCGAGGTCTTCGCGTCGCACGACGCCGACGAGTGTGCCGTCGGAGCGGCTGACGATGATCCGGGTCAGCTCCTGTTCCCGCATGCGCTCGGCGATCGCCTCGATGCGGGCGCTCGGCCGGATGGTGCTCGGCCCCGGCGTCATCGCGCTCTCGACCGTCGTCTGTGTGTTGCTGCGGAGAGCGTTTCGCCCGAGCAGACCGAGGACGACTTGACCATCGTTGGTGACGACGCAGATGTCCCAGCCTTCCGGGAGCTGGGCTGCGACCTCGGCCACCGATTCGTCGAGATGACAGGTCGGAGCGTCCGTCCGCGCGCTGCTGGAGACACGTGTGCTGCTGTCCGACCGTCCCTCAAGGGTAAGACCGTAGGAGCCCCAGTCGGCTTTGCCGGCGGCGTAGTCGTAGACGCGCGGGAAGCCGAGGCTTTCGAGCCGCGACGCGGCTCGTGGGCTCACGTCTCATTGATAGTCGTAGCAGTAGACGATCACCGGCCTTGCCGGATCGAGCTGATCGGTTGTGTCGGCGTCGAGCATCTTCAGCGGAATGTTGATCGCGCCCGGGAGGTGCTCGTCCTCGTACTCGTCCGAGGGGAGGACTTCGACGAGCTGTGCACGCTCCTCGCGGAGCAGCCGCGCCACCTCGTCGCGATCGATCGCCGCAAGCACCTATGTCTCCTCGAGAATCGCGCCGAAGATCGCGCGGCCTGCGGCCGCCGCCTCAGGGATCGAGACCGGCATCCCGTCCACGTTCGCGTTGTCGCGGAGATACCGCTGCGCGTTATCGGTCGACTCGAAGAAGTTGAGGACGTCGCAGCAGCCGCAGTAGCTCGGCCCCTCGCACGAGCTACTGCCCGCGAGCACGACCGCCGTCTCCGGCTCCCAGCTGATGACGGCCTCCGGGTCAGCGTGCACGCGGATCTCACGGCCGCTGAGCGGGTCGTGCGAGCAGACCTCGACCGGCTGGTCGAGCATCGCAGCGATCCCGAGCGCGTCGATCGCGCACATCGCCTGCACGACACGGCCGCCGAGCGTGACCTCATGTCCGCGTGGGTGCGCCGAGAACGGATAGGCAACCGTGATCGCGCCCTCGTCGTCGGTGTGCACGAGATCCTCGCGCGCGAGTGCGGCGAGCGCAGCATTCGGGTCGAGCGTGAGCGTGTGCGCCTGCGCGGCGAGCTCGGCGGCGGTCGGAGGTGTCGCACGTGCGAAGCGCTCGATGACCCAGCGGTAGAGCGCCTGTTCGCTGCCGCTCAGCCTCGCTGTTCGTCGGTGTCCGCAGCGGCTGCGCGGGATGGCAGCCGCTTCGAGGACACGCTCGACCGGTGATTCCGAGGTCGCGGCCGTTGCGAGCGCGTCGCGTATCCAGCGCTCGTCCGGCTGGCCTGCGGGTCCATGGTCGGTGGTGAAGATGCGGCAGGAGAGTGCGTAGTCGCCTTGCTGCCTAGACAACGGGTCGACGTCGACACCGTCGACGCGGATCGTGGGCGAGCCGAGGAAGCACAGCCGGGCGGCCGCCTCCTGATCGGGCACGTTCACCAGCCTGACCTCGGCGCCGGTTCCGAGCTCGCGGTCGATCCGTTCGACGAGCGCGAGCGCCGACTCGTGGTTGGGGCAGCCGTCGAAGTAGAGGATCTCGACGAGCGGACGCCGGCGCTCGCTCATCGCTCATCGATCCGGCAGCAGGCAGCGACATGCTCGGCGTTGTCGTCCAACAGCTCGTGCCCCAGCGCCAGCATCGTCAGCACCCGCGGATCGGCGATCCGGTTGTACACCGTGCGGTGCTCCCGGCGCGCCTGCACAAAGCCACACCAGCGAAGACACGCGAGATGGTTGGAGACCTTCGGCTGCGACAGCCCGAGCCGCTCGACCAACGCACCGACGGTCAGCTCGCCCTCATCGCGCAACAGCTCGAGGATCCGTACACGCGTCGGGTCGCCGAGACCACGGAAGTACTTCGCCACCAGATCGCCGCGCGCCGGCGCAACCGGCAACCGAAACGGCCCCTCAACCCCAATCGGCTGTGACTTATTCATATTCGAAAGGAGTGATATCAGAACTGGAGCCAGTCACCGACCGCTCCGCTGTCAATTTGTCTCGACTGCTTGACGCTCACCGATATTCGTCGCGGAGCCAGCGGGCGACCTCGATCATCTCCTTCCAGACGGTGGTGTCGATGCTCCAGGCGAGTGTCTGCGCGAACGCCCAGCCGCAGGCGCGCTGACGGTCGAGGCCGAGTTCGCCGCTGAGCCGATCGAGCCGGTGCAGAACGTGTTTGCGGCTGTGGCCGAGCTCTGCGCCGCGCACGATCGGGGCGAGCCCGAACTCGCGCTCGCCGTGGAGCGGCTTGGGGTCGATCGCCAGCCACGGCTCTCGTTCGGAGCGCAGGACGTTGCCGGTGTGCAGGTCCTGATGGAGCAGCACCTGCTCGCCCTGGGTCGATGTGAGCTCGCCGACCACAGCCGCCGCTGCGTCGATCAGCGCGCGTTCGAACGGCCGCCCTGCCTGTTCCCACAGACGCGGAAGCGTCTTCGTCCAGTGCGCCGCTTCCTGCGCGAGCGAGGTGAACGGCGCCTCGGCCGGCCGCCACAGCCGCGGCAGCAACCCGATCAGTACATCGAGGGCGGCGTCCTGCTCGAGTTCGTAGAGCGGTGTGCCGGGCTGGCAGCGCTCGAGCAGCAGCGCGTGCCGGTCAGGATCGTGGGCGAGCAGCCGGACCGCGCCGACGCCGTCCCAGGCCACCAGCGCCGCCGCCTCGTGCTCGGCCTCGCGATGCGGGAACCCCAGCTTCAAGACCAGCGGGCTCCCATGCCGGTCGGCAGCGCGAAGCGTGAGCGACGCCGAGGCGTCAGGGAAAGGCTCGCCCAGCTCGAGCTGCCACTGCTCGGCCACCTCCGCCACCAAGCGAGGAAGTACGGCCACCCAGGCGTGACCCGACGCTTCAGCACCGATCGCTTTCAACCCGTCGGGGAGCGGCTCCGGCAGGCGATAGCTCTCCTCAGCTGGCCGCATCATCCGAGCCTTCGGCGGAAGGGCGAAGTCGCGCGAGTTCCTGTTTCGGCCAGACGCTCTCGAGGGTGAGGCCGCGCGCGTCGTTCCAGTCGATGATCTGTTGCCACACCGCGGCGCTCGCCGCGAGTCTGCCCTCCCGCTCGAGCAGGAACGCCGTGCTGTAGAGAGCACCGATGTCCTCAGGGTCGAGCTCCAGCGCCCGCCGCCAGTCGGCCAGCGCCTCCTCGACCTTACCCAGGCCCGCTTTCGCCTCTCCTCTCGCCGCGACCAACGCGGCGTCTAAAGGGGCGCACGCGAGGCCGGCCTGCGCGATCGCCAGCGCCTTGCCGAAGTCGCGCGCCGCGAGGTAGGCCTGCGCGAGGAAACGGTGTTCGCGCACGCTCGTCGGCTCCGCCGCCAGCCGTTGCTCGTAGAGGGAGACGACGCGTTCGGGCTCGCGCAGGCCCGCTCGCGCCGAGATTAACTGGTAGTGCGGCTTGTCGAAGCCCGGGTCGAGCTCGATCGCCCGCTCGTACAGCGCCGCCGCCTGCCGCAGCTCATTGCGCCCATGCGACTCGAGCAGATAGCCGTACCGGTTCAGCAGTACAGGATCTTCGCGTTCGGCGGCCGCCCGTTCGAACAGCGCCCTGGCGGCGACGAAGTCAGGCTCCTCACCGAGCGCTTCATAGCGGGCCAGCAGTTCATCGAGAACCATCACCCACACCTCCAATCCGAGAGACATACCTCCCCACGCGCACACAGCCGCGCGACGGCCGATTCGAGCGGAGGCAACCCGGCAGGGATGAGCACGGCGAAGCGAGGCGCGGAGCGCGCCGCGAGAAAGCGGTGCTCTAGATACGCAGCCGGATCAAGCCGCGACCGATCATACGCTCCACCACCCAACCCTCTCCAGCAGTCGCCGCCGGGCGCGCTCGAAGATCCCGACGGCAACAGACTGCGCCTGGCGACGCGCCGAACCTAGCCCACTCCCCGGCACCCCGCAGCTCGCGCAGCGATTGGCTCGCCAGTTGCAGCGTGGCTGTTAGCGGCCGCGTCGCGCGAAGCGTTCGGCCTGGCGACGGGACGCACAGCCCTGCATGTCGACGATCTTGCCGTCACGAACGGTTAGCACTTGGAATCGCTCGACGCGACGGCCATCGGCTCCGAGCCAAGCGGTCGAGCCGATGATCTTGTCGCCGACCTGCCTGAAATCCGGCTGCACCTCGGCCCGTCGCTCGCCTCGCTTCTGAATCTGGAAGCTCAAGGCCTCACGGGCCTCGTCGGGACCGCGTCAGGCCGGCGTGCGTTTCCACCACAAGTGACCGTGCGGAACACCGCGCCATTCGTTCTCCGCCGCGATCAGCGAGACGAACGGCTCCGGATCGCCACGGTTAAGCGCCTCGGCTGCAGCGCGCAGCTGCTCAATCACAAGAAGATCATGCCACGGACCAAGACAGCGCTTGTCCAGACCTAGCGAAACTGTAGGCGTGGACGAGATACCGCTCAGCGGAGGGAGGGTCACCCACGGCGTCGTCCGCGTCGCCCAGACCGTACGCCGACCGCCACAGACGAACAGCGAACTCGTCCGTGCGCTGCTCGCGCATCTGGCCGCACTGCATCTCGACATCGCGCCGCGCTATCTCGGCACCGACCCGCAAGGTCGCGAGATCTTCAGCTACCTCCCTGGCGAGGTGCCGCGCGAGCTCAACGCCTCGTTCGACGACGTCACCCTGATCGACGCGGCGCGACTGATTCGCCGGTTCCACAACGCGACAGCGGGCACCGAACTTACGAGCCGGCAAGAGGTCGTCTGTCACAACGATCTCTCGCCCTGCAACTTCGTCTTCAGAGCAGGCAGGCCGGTCGCGATAATCGACTTCGACAACGCCGCACCGGGCACGCGACTCCACGATCTCGGCTACGCGCTGTTTCTCTGGCTCAACCTCGGAACCGACGGCCCCGACCCAGCCGAACAAGCCCGACGCATCGAGACCTTCTGCGACGCGTACGGGACGGCACCAGGAACCGCGATCGTCAAAGCGATCGCGACTGCCGTCGCAGCCAACATTCAGCGCCTATGCGCCGCCGACCGTCTCGCCGACGTGGAATGGTGGCAAGCGCAACTCGACTGGATCGAACAACACCGGCGAGCCCTAGCCGCCCACTGAAAACACCCCGCGTCGCAAGGCCGCCGTGGCAGCGCTAGCCCCCAGCGGGAACAACACCCGAGTCATGACCGGACGCCCGCCGAAGTACGCGAAGCCGGACTTGCTGCTCGACCGCGACCTGTTCGTGCGTCGTCGCAAGGCGGCGCGCGAGCCGCCGTGGGACGCTCGTGCCTTGCCAGCCGCCGGCGATCGCGAGGCAGTCGCCGCCGTCGTCGAAGATGCTCGTGACGACGAGTTCTCGCTCGTCTGTCATGTCGTAAAGGCCGGTGGAGATGGTCTCGTTGACGCGCTCATCGACAGCCTGGATCGTCTTGATCCAGTCGCGCATGTCGAGCGCGCCGAGTTCGCCGCTGCTGGCAGTCACGCGGGGATGCGCCGAGATCGGCTGCGTGTCGACGAGGAGACCGTTCGGGGCGAGGACGGAGTGGATGTTGCGCAGGGCGTGCACGACGCCCTCGACCGGGACGCATCACAACGACCAGCCGCAAAGCGCCACGTCGAACCGCTCGCGCGCAAGATTGAGCGCTTCAGCGTCGTGGACCGCGAAGCAGACCCGGTCGCGCTGCTCGCTTGTCAGGGTGGTGCGCGCCGCCGCCACGTTCTCCTCGTTGGGATCGAACGCGTACACCTCCGCGGCACGGGCGGCCGCGAACCTCGTCAGCCGGCCTTCGCCGCAGCCGACATCGAGCACGCGCTTGCCGTCGAGGCTGACGAGCTCGATGATCGCCGTCGTCTCGACTCCGGCCTCGTCGCGCGTCTCCACTAGGTCTTCGGCTTGTAAGCCGTGACGGTGGTGCCGCGGGCGCCGTACTTCTGCGCTTTGCGCCGTGTGTCTTCGAATGCCGAACGGGCGTAGGTGTCGACAAGTTGACCGGTCTCGATCCGCTCGAACCCGTGACGCTCTAGGAGCCTCGCGTACGCTGCTTCCAGCAGCGCCCCAGCGATTCAGCCGGTCCAGAGATCGATGTTGCGCCTGCCCTCCTCACTAACCGGGTTCTGGATCGTGACATCGGCGATCTGCATCCGCCCACCCGGCGCGAGGACGCGGTAGAGCTCTGTGAAGACGGCGTCCTTGTCGGGGATCAGGTCGATCACGCCGTTCGAGATGACGACGTCGAAGCTCGCATCGGGAAACGGCAGCCGCTCCGCCTCGGCTTCGACGAACTCGACGTTGCTTACTCTCATCGCCGCCGCGGCACCGCGTGCCTTTGCGAGCATCTCGGGTGTCATGTCAATCCCCGTGACACGTCCCGCCTTGCCGACCATCTGCGCAGCGACGAGCGAATCGGTGCCGGCGCCCGAGCCGAGATCGAGCACGCGCTCGCCCGCTGCGAGGCGGCCCATCGTCCACGGGTTGGCGACGCCGGCGAACGACTCGACCGCGCTCTCCGGCACGTTCGCGAGCTCCTCCGGATAACCGAGGTCTTCAGCCCAGGCGCGGCCGGTCGGGAAGATGAATTCACGCTCCGGCTCCTCTGAAACGGAGGCGTAAGTCTTCTTGATCTCGTTCTTCAGCAGCTCGACATCGATCTCGACTCCCACTGTTCTTCGCTCCTTCAGTAGCTGAAGACGGTTGTATCGTCTCCGACCCACTCCCACATCGGCGTCGCGCCGACCACCGCCGTGTTCGCGACCTTCTCCGCTTCACCGAGGTCGCGGGCATTGAGACAGATCGGGCAGAGCCAGAGCTCGCCGCCGCCCTCCGTGAACTGCTCCCAGAGACGCTCGAGCGGCGGGCAGCCGTTACAGACGACTCCCTGCAGCTCGCCGGGCAGCCCGAGCCGCACCGCGTCCTTGGTCGTCCAGATCCGGACCTGCTTGCCTTGCTGTTGTGCTGCGGTGGCGACGAGGAAGGCGACGAGCACACGCTCGCCGTCCTCCATCCCGGTCGCAAGATTGATCAGAACCTTGCCGTTGCCTGCCATCTTCTCCCTCCTTCGACGGGGATCGGGTTGAGTGACGGTTGTGACTTCCAGCTGGTCGCGGCGACGGCGATGCCGCTGGCGGCGGTGAGCGCAGCGACGATCGCGATCGCGGCGCGTGGCGAGGTGGCGTCGGCGCCGAAGCCGGCGATCAGCGCGCCGAGGACGAAACCGAAGTCGCGCCAGAAGCGGTAGACGCCGACGGTGCGGGCGCGATCGCGCGGCTGGCTCGCGTCGGAGACGGCTGCGATCAGGGTCGGGTAGACCATCGCGGTCCCGGCCCCGAGCAGGACTGCGGCGACGAGCGACGGGGTGAATGCGCCGCCGCCGGCGACGAGCAGGCCGAGCGCGCCCGCCTGGATGAGCATGCCCCCTGTGATCAGGGGCTTGCGGCCGGTGTGGTCGGAGAGCCAGCCGGTTGCGAGCTGGCCGGCGCCCCAGACGAGCGGATAGGCGGCTGCGACGATGGCGACCTGGCGGACGCTCGCGCCGTGCGCGGCGAGGTAGAGCGGTGCCAGTCCCCAGGCGAGCGCGTCGTTCAGGTTGTTGACCAGGCCGGCCTGGCTGCAGGCGCGCAGCACGGGGTCACGCCAGCTCGCCTGCCGGAAAGCCTCGCGCAGGCCGCGCTGCGGCGCCGTGGGGTCGCCGTGTGCGAGTTGCTCGTGCGCGACGTGGGCGCCGGTGTCGCGGACGGCAAGGACGCTGACGAGGAAACCCGAGGCAGCGATCGCTGCCGCGCCGACCCAAACGATCGTGCGCGGTGCGTAGCTGGCTGCGAGCGCGCCGCTCGCGAAGGCGGTGGCGGCGAGACCGAGGTAGCCGGCGGCTTCGTTCAGGCCGAGCGCGAGTCCGCGGCGAGCGGGACCGGCGAGGTCGATCTTCATCACGACCGTCATTGACCAGGCGAGGCCTTGGTTGGCGCCGAGCATCACGTTGGCAGCGACGATCCACCACCAGGAGGGCGCGAACGCGATCAAAGGTGCGACCGGCAGCGCCGCCGCCCAGCCGGCAACCAGCAGCCGCTTGCGACCGACACGCTCGGCGAGGTCGCCGGAGACGAGATTGCTGAGCGCCTTTGCGGCGCCGAAGGCGACGACGAAGGCGAGGATCGCGGCGGACGAGCGCAGCCCGAAGTCGTGCTTTCCAACCAGCGGCAGCACGCTCCGCTCGAGGCCGACCATGCCGCCGACGAGCGCGTTCAGGCCGACGAGAAGCGCGAACTGCCGCGCGTTTGCGCGTAGACCGAGCCGGACCGGCATCAGGCGATGACGACAGCCCGACCGGAGCGGTTGGCGGCGACGATCCGCTCCTGCCCGGCGGGCAGCGGCGGCATGTCGGCGAGGAGCGCGTCCGCGAACGCTGCCGGGTCGTCGAGCGAAAGGAGCGGGTTGTGAGCGCGCTCGAACCCGATCGAGGAGAACGGGTTGCCGGACAATCCGCGACCGCAGACCGAGCCGCCGTAATGACTCGGATAGAGGACTGCGTGGCCGGGAAGTTCGAGCAGGCGGCGCAGGCTCGCGTGCAGCAGCTTCGCCTGGCCAAGGGCATCGCCCGCGACGTGCAGGTCGGGGCGACCGACGTCGCCGATCAGCAGCGAGTCGCCGCTGAACAGCAGCCAAGGTTCCTCGTCGCCGCGGCGACGGTCGGCGACCGTGTACGCGTTGTGCGCGGGCGCGTGGCCGGGCGTTGCGATCGCGGTCACAACCGTGTTTCCGAGCTCGATCGTGGCGCCGTCGGCGAGCTCGACGTGCTCGAACTCGACACCAGCGCCAGCCGGCAGATATGCAGTGGCGCCGGTGCGCTCGACGAGTGCCGGCAGACCGGAGAAGTGGTCGGCCTGCACGTGTGTCTCGAACACCGCGACGATCGGCGAACCGATCGCGGCCGCAGCAGCGAGGTAGTCGTCGACCAAATCGGCGTGCGCGTCGACGACGGCGAGCGTGCCGTGGGTGGTGCAGCCGAACAGGTAGCTGGCACAGGAGCCAGCGTCGTTCAGGAACGGGCGGAGGAGCATTCGTTCTCCTTTCAGACGGTCGTTGCGACCGGCAGTCCTGCCCGCCGCCACTCCGGGAAGCCGACATCGAGCCGGCGCGCCTGCCGACCACGCGCCCGTAGCAGCCGGACGGCGTCGTCGGCGTACACGCAGTACGGGCCGCGGCAATAGGCGACGATCTCCCGCCGCCGCGGCAGCTCCTCGACGACCGAGCTGAGCTCGTCGATTGGCACGGAGCGGGCACCGGCGATATGACCCGCCGCGTACTCGCGCTCCGGGCGCACATCGAGAACAACGACATCGCCGCGCGCGAGCCGCCGCTCCAGCTCGACAGCGGAGACCTGCTCGACCCCGCCGCGGTCGCCGAGATACTCGTCGGCGAGTACGCTCACCTCCGCCAGATGGTGAACAGCGACGTCGCGGACCGCCGCCCACAGCTCGGCCACCTGATCGCTCGCGAGCCGATAGATCGCCCGTGTCCCCTCGCGACGGGACCGGACAAGGCCCGCCCGGGCGAGCACCTGCAGGTGCTGCGATGTATTGGCGACCGTCTGCGAGATCTCGGCGGCGATCTCGTCGACCGACCGCTCGCCCTGCGCGAGCACGTCGACGATCTCCGCCCGCCGCCCGCTCCCCAGCGCCTGCGCCACCGACGCCAATCCATCGAACAGCGCTGCCTTCGCTTCTCCACCAGCCACGGTTCATCAAGTTATCAAGCGAATGCTTGACAATCAAGGCTAGGCTTTCCACATCCGCGGCGCAGGGGGAACGCTTGCCTCAGACCCGCCGGCCACACGGGACGATCTCCCCCGTGAAGACGCTCATCGTCTTCAACGACCCTGCCTACGGCACCGAGCGCTCCTTACAACGGACTCCGACTCGCGCATCACTTGTCTTCGACGGAATCCCGGTGACCGCTGCCAAAGACGGCGTCTGGCAGATCGAGGCCGACGGAAGAGTCGCCTCAGCAAGATTCCTCGACGAGGCCGCTCCTCAGAGCGCGACCCGACTGCTGATCCAGCTGCTCTACCTGGCGAACCAACGCGCGGTATTGTGAAGCTAGATACAAACGCGGGTAAGCCTTCGCTCACGCCGCTGCTCTGAGGGTCGGCCCTGCTGAGCCTCGGTGACGCCAGCGTCCTCTTTCTCGTGCGGTGCCCGGATGCAGGTCAATTCGAGCGCCTGTCCACTGAGGGGAGGAAGAGATGAGGGTGTGCATCGTTGGGGCTTCTGGGAAGCTTGGGCAGTACATGGTTCAGCAGTCGCTGGATCGCGGTTACGAAGTGGTTGGCGTGTGCCGCGAGCAAAGCGTGGGGAAGCTCGACGCGTTCAAGGGGCGCATCACTGTCATCCAGGGAGCGACCGACGACCGCGAGGTCATCAAGCGCGCTGTCGCGGGATGCGACGGGGTTCTCGTCGTGATGACCCCGCGAGGCGTTCACGGGTACTCGACGGGAACGACCCAGGCGGTGCTCGACTATGCGCCTCCAGGCGCGCGTCTCATCTTCTCGTGCGGATGGCACATCACCCTCGACGGCGAGGACGTGTACTCGCTGAAGCTCAAGACCATCGTGAAGGTCTTCGGCCCACTCGCGCGTCTCGCTCGCTTCGCCGATCTCGACGACCAGGTCGAGGCGGCCCGGCGGATCTTCGCCAGCGACACGCGGTGGACCGTCGTCCGCGGCAGCGACCTCGAGGAGGGCGAGAGTCAAGGCCTGCCCGTGTGGAGCAGGCACGTGGGTGATCCCATTCTCGAGAGCAACATCACGCGCCGCGTCGACTTCGCCCTTTTCATGGTGGAAGCTCTCGACAACGACGAACTGGTTCACGAAGCTCCCGCGATCGTGGGCCGACAAACGCCCTCGGCACTCGCGTACGCCGCCTAACCCAGGTGCGCGAGCGTTCTGACGGCTGAGCGTTGCGTAAGCGGACTTTCGACCCTGAGCGGGACGAGAATTTCGACCCGTTCTTAACCGAGGAACGGGGTCTAGCTCGACGATGAGCGCTGGTCGGCATGGAGCACTTGTGGAGCAGAGCGGACGCAAACTCCCGCGAATAACGGCAAACACCGCCGGGTCGATGGTAAGGAGGGGGTCGACGGTTCGAGTCCGTCAGAGGGCTTCAATGTTCTCCCTGCTTAGACATCGCTTTCGTTTTCAGGCCTGACGCCGACCGGTTGGTTCGGTGTCCACCGAGCGTCCACCAACGTCCACGGGTCGAACTCGGGTGCATTCAACGCGTCGAGGAGCTTGATCGCGTGCTCGCGCCCGTCGCGGGCGAGGTGGCCGTAGTGGCGGTCGATCATCGTCAGGCTGGCGCCCATGTAGCGCGAGAGGTCGAATGTTGAGAGTCCGGCACGGAGCGCGAAGGTCGCGAACGTGTGCCGGAGATCGTAGACCCGCCGCAGCGGCTTGATACCTGCGACCTTCTGCGCCGGCCGCCACTGGAACGGGCGGAAGTGGTGGATGTCGAGGTAGCCGCCCCGCTCGCCGGGAAACAGCAGCGGCGAGGCATTGCCGTCTTTGATCCGGTCGAGGGCCTTCGAGCGCACGTGCTTGCAGCGGAACGGCTCGGGTGCTCGCTTCCGTCTTTGGGATCTTCAGCTCGCCGCGCGTGAACGACCGCCGCACGAAGGCGACGCGTTCGTCGCGGTCGATGTCGCGCTTCTCCAGGGCGATCCACTCCGCCGGCCGCAGGCCAGTCGCGGCCGCGAAGAGGACCATCGGCCGTACCGCGGCCCGATCGCCGTGGCGAGCGCTTCCAGCTCGGCCCACGACTCGAAGGGATGCTGCTCGTTCCGTCGCCGGACCGGGTTGTCGACGCCAACCTTGGCCGGGTTGACGTCGATTATCTCCCAGGCCACCGCCCGGTGGAGGACTTGCCGGAGTGCCTGGGTTGCTTCGAAGCGGTAACCGGGTGAGAGCGTCATCCGCCAAGCGGCGATCTCCTGCGAGGTCAACTCGCCGATGGCACGATCACCGAAAACCGCCGTCGCCTTGCTGAGTAGGTAGCGGAGCTTCTCGATCGTCACCGGCTGCACGTCGTGCTGGTCCAGGTACGTCTCGACCAGTTCCGAGAGCGTCAGCCTTCGCGTGATCCGCCGCTCGCGTCGCAGCCGCTCGAGCTCACGCTCGAGCGCTTCCCGGGCGTCATGCTCCGACGCGAAACCGCCACGCTGCACGCGCTTCGAGTCGCGCCCGCCGGTCCGGTAGCGGTACGCCCACAAACGTTCGCCGTCGGGTCCACGGCGCGTCAATTCGAATGTCTGTCCTTGCTGCACCATCGCTTGAGGTCAACTCCTTTCACGAGTCGACCCCCTCTTATCGGAATCCTCCGGTAGCGACGGCTGGGCCGGAGGACGCTCGTGCAGCCGAGTGTTACTACGCCTTTGGTGGCCCCGTCGGTGCTAGGAGGCGAGACTTCGCGTGTGGAGCTCGATCATGTGCTCATCGCGGTCGGTGACTTGTCGGCAGCCGCCTCCGTTCTCGAGGGCAGGTACGGCCTGACCTCGATCGAGGGCGGGCGTCATCCAGGTTGGGGCACGGCCAATCGGGTCGTGCCGCTCGGTGCTGCCTACCTCGAGTTGGTGGCCGTGGTCGACCATGCCCAGGCCAGCAAGAGCGCGTTCGGGAGTTGGGTCGCGCACGGTTCGTCGGACTCGTTGCGGCCGCTCGGGTGGGCTGTCCGCACCGATGATCTCGACGCTGTGGCCACGCGACTTCATCTGGCTGTGGCCGCCGGCTCACGCGAGACACGGGACGGACGACGCCTGCAATGGCGGCTTGCCGGCGTCGAACAGTCTGCAGCTCAGCCCACGTTGCCGTTCTTCATCCAGTGGGAGCAAGAAACCCCGCTCCCAGGCTCCGCGCCGGTACAGCACGCCGCCGGAGAAGTCGCTATCCGCAACCTGCGACTGACGGGGGACGCGGATCATCTAGCCGCCTGGCTCGGCGAGCACCGGATTCCCCTCAGCGTGCGCCGAGGTGAACCCGCGCTGACTGCGGTTGTGCTCGCGACCGGGGACGGCGACATCGTCCTCACCCACGACCTGCCATAACCGCACGTTCACGCACCGTTCCGGGCGTAATTCGTCAACGCTGGGCCAGCCAGGCCATGTTCCCCCAGAGCCTGCAATAGCCTCGTCCTGCGGACGGGCGGTATGGTCTTGCTCCCATGCGCCTCGTCAACTTGGCGGAGTACGAGACGCGCGCCCGGGAGATCACGGAGGGGTCGATCCTCGACTATTACGACGGGGGAGCAAACGACGAAATCACGTTGCGCGAGAACGTCGCGGCGTTCAGTCGAATCACTCTGTATCCGCGGGTCTTCCGTGGCGTCGGCCACCGAGACCTCGGCACGAAGGTTCTCGGCGTGCCGACATCGACGCCGGTCATCGTCGCCCCGATCGCACTGATCGGAATGCTCCACCCAGAGGGCGAGCTGCCCGTTGTCCGCGCGGCATCCGACGCAGGTTCAATCCTCACGCTCAGCACCGCCTCCGTGACCCCAGTCGAGGACGTCGTCGCAGCCGCCTCCGTTCCCGTCTGGTTCCAGCTCTACGTCTACAAGGACCGCGCGGCAAGCGAAGCGCTCGTCAAGCGGGTCGAGGCCGCCGGCTGCACCGCGCTCCAGTTGACCGCCGACACCCCCGTCCTGGGCCGACGTGAGCGCGATATCCGCAACAACTTCTCGTTGCCCGCCGACCTATGGGCACCGAACCTCACCGCGGCCGGGAAGCGTCCACCACCGGAAGGCGCAGGGAGCAAGTCTCCGTTTGCCGCCGCGATCGACGAGCTCTTCGATCCCAACCTCACTTGGGACGACATCGCCTGGCTGACCTCTATAACCACACTGCCGGTACTTGTGAAGGGCATCCTCCGCGCCGACGACGCCAGACGCGCAGTCGACGCCGGAGCGGCAGGCGTGATCGTCTCAAACCACGGCGGCCGCCAGTTCGACACCGCCCCCGCAGCGATCGACGCACTCGGGCCTATAGCCGATGCAATCGGCGGCCAAGCAGAGATCATCCTTGACGGGGGAATCCGACGCGGTTCTGACATCGTCAAAGCGATAGCCTTGGGCGCGCGAGCGGTCCAGGTTGCCCGACCGATCGTCTGGGGACTCGTCGTCGACGGCGAGGACGGCGTTCGGGACGTCCTCGCTCTCCTCCGCGACGAGCTTGATCTTGCCATGGCGCTAGTCGGGTGCCGATCGGTCGAGGAAATCTCGTCCGACCTGCTCGCACCCGGATGAGAGTCGCACCAAACCCCGTTCAGGCGGCATTCGGGAACACTCGTCCAAGCCACTGTCTCGGCGCCCCGGGACTGGCGGTTTCTGAAGAGGTCTTGAGCGTTCCGCGTCAGTCTCGATGTCTCTGTGGGAGTACGCCCGCCGGATTCTCGGGCCGCGTATGCGAGAGCAGCACGACATCGTCGTCATAGGAGGAGGCCAGGCCGGATTGGCGATGAGCGCCGTGCTGCAGCGACGGGGTCGCGAGCACGTCGTGCTGGAGCGGCGGCAGCTCGGGGGGCGCTGGCGGACGGAACGGTGGGAGTCGCTGCGTTTCCAGTTCCCGAACTGGTCGCTCGAGTTGCCGGGGTACTCGTACTCAGGCGATGACCCGCACGGCTTCGCGCACTGGCGCGAGATCTTGAGCCTGATCGAGCAGTACGCGGCGAGCACCCGGGCACCGATTCGGGAGCACACCGAGGTGACCGAGGTACGCGAGGACGGCAACGGATTTCTCCTGTCAGTCCCGGAAGGTGCGATCCACGCCCGTCAGGTCGTGGTCGCGACCGGGCCCTTCCAGCGACCTCACATTCCGCAGTTCGCCGCGGAGATTGCGCCGGTGGTGCTGCAGACCGACCCAACCCGGTATCGGCGTCCGGAGGATCTGCCGGACGGCGCCGTGCTCGTGGTCGGTAGCGGGGCGTCCGGCTGCCAGATCGGCGAGGAGCTTCGGCGCGTCGGACGCAGGGTCTTCCTGTCGGTCTCCAGGCACCGTCGCGTCCCGCGGCGATTCCGCGGCCAAGATGTCTACTGGTGGCTTGACCGGATGGGCCGCTTCGCCACCACGATCGACAGCTTTCCTGGACGACAGTGGCCTCCGTCGCTCGTCGTCACCGGCGTGAACGGCGGCTACGACGTCAATGTACGACAGATGGCCGCCGACGGCATCCGGCTCGTCGGGCGCATCACCGCTGCATCCGACCACACACTCGCCGTTGCCAGAAACGCGAACGAGGTTGTCGACGAGGCCGACGAGACCTTCGCGAGCTTCCTCGAGGCCGCCCGCGAGCTCGCTGCCGCGCATCCGAACTTCGAGCTTACCGAAGAAGAACCCGTCGAACCGGCGAACCTGCCCGCCACAATCGCCGAGGTCGAGACGCTCGACCTGCGCAAGGAAAACATCACTGCGATCATCTGGGCAACCGGCTACGACAACGACTACGGCTGGCTGCGAGTCCCAGTCTTCGATGCCCGCGGCCGACCGCTCCAGCAGCGCGGGGTCACCCCGGTGCCTGGGCTTTACTTCCTCGGTCTGCACTGGATGCACACGATCAAGTCCGGCCTGCTCTCCGGCGTCGGCGGCGACGCGGAATACCTCGCCGAACACATCCACCTCACGACCGGGCGCTGACTACCTCACGACGCGCCCGACGACCACGAGCCGGGGTCAGGGTCTCATTCCCGAACAACAGACGTAGACCACCCCTCAGCTCGAGAAGTCGCCCAGTCGAACCGTCGGCGGGGAGCCGCCTATTCCGCTATCACCGCCGTCAGGTTCATGGTCAGCATGACGCCGGGCTTCGGCAGCTCTCGCACGCCGATCACGGTTCGCGCGGGTCGGTGCTCGCCGAGCTTCTCGATGTAGGCGGCATTCATCGCCGCGAAGTCACTCATCTGGCTCAGGAAGACGTTGACGTGGACGATGTGCGCGAGATCGGAGCCGACTGATTCCAGCATCACCTCGAAGCTGTCGAGGACCTGGCGGGTCTGCGCCTGGACGTCTGGCCCGGCGAGCTTGCCTGTTGCCGGGGTCGACGCCGGCGGTACCTCCGATCGTGATCCAGTTGCCGACCTTGGCGATGTGGTTGTAGGGGCCGATCGGCCCGGGTGTGTTCGGCGGCGTGCTCGTCTCGACGTGCGCCATCTCAGTTCTCCTCGATTCGCGCTGCCACAAGGCGGGCGAGCTGATCGGTGTTAGGGACGGGAATGCCGTGCCGGCGACCGCCGCGTAGGACCGGTCCGGCGATCGCGTCCAGCTCGTTCGGCCGTCCGGCTGCGACATCCCGTTGCAGTGAGCTGCGCATCTCGTCGGGCGCGTTCGCTGCCAGTTCGTGGAGGGCGTGCTCGTCCAGCCGTGCACTCTCCGCGCGCGCAACCGCGAGCGCCTCCTGCTGGCAGCCGCGATACCGCACGTCACCTCTGACGCCGCCGAGCGATGTGTCGAGCGCGGCGGTGGCGAGCGCCAGCGGCGCCAGGAAGGCGAGCTTCTCCCAGAGCAGCGACAGTTCGTCCTCCTGCAAGCGGGCATCGATACCGGCAGATCGCAGCTCCGCGGCAATCGTGTCGGCGCCGGCGAGGTCGACCCGCAGGAACGGCGAGCTCTGGCGAATGCGTCCATCCGCGAGCCGCTCCGAAGCGACCCGGATCGCGGCCGCGACAACGTTGCGATAGCGGGCGCGTAACAGCGCGACGTGGTCGATGCCGTTCAGCAGGGGCACGACGGTTGCGTCGGCGACCTGCTCGGGCGCCGCCAGAGCAAGCGCCGACTCGAGATGCGGTGCCTTCGTCGTGACCCAGAGCACGTCAACGTCACCCTCGAGCCGCGGCGCGGCCGCAACATCGACAGTGAAATCGCCCAGGACGACGCTCTCCACCGACACGCTCCCCGAGTACGAGGCGAGGGTCTCTTCCCGCATCAGCAGGACCACCTGCGCGCCGGCGCGGGCCAGCGCCGCGCCGAGCAGGCCGCCGATGCCGCCGGCCCCGAGGATCGCGTGGCGCATCTACGACCCCGCAGGGGGCGCGGCCGGCAGCGGATCCGCGGGCGATTCCCCCGGCGCAAGGTCAGCCGACTCTGGAGCCGCCGCGTCCTCGCGCCACACGACAGCGCTCCGCGGCGTCCTGTCGACGCTCAGCCTGAATATGTCCGGACGGCTGTAATGACCAGCAGCGTCGAAGTCGTACCGGCCGCGAACGACCTGGTCAAGGTCGACCTCGGCCACCAGCAGGCCTGCCTCGTCATACAACGGGCCGGCGAGGATCTCCCCGAACGGGTCGACGATCACGCTGCCCCCTCGACAGGCGATCGCCTCCGGGTCGTCGAACGCGGTCGCGAACTCGGGTGAGAGGTCGGAGGCGCGCGCGAACTGGTTCGCGCAAAGGACAAAACAGCGGCCCTCGACCGCGATGTGGCGCATCGTCGCCACGTGCACGTCGCGCGCGTCCGCCGTCGGCGCGCACCAGATGTCGACACCCTGCGCGTAGAAGTTCAGCCGCAGCGCTGGCATCAAGTTCTCCCAACAGATCGCCGTCGCGAGCCGCCCCAACCGCGTCTCAGTCACAACCAGCGTTGAACCGTCCCCCTCGCCCCAGATGAGCCGCTCAGCACCTGTCGGCATCAGCTTCCTCCGCTTGCCCACGAGCCGACCCGCATCGTCGATCGTGACAGACGCGCAGTACAAGGTCGTCTCCGCTCGCTCGATCAAGCCGACGACGAGATGCAGCCCCCACTCGGCAGCGATCGCCGCCAACGCATCCACCTCCGGGCCGGGCACGCAAACGGCGTTCCGGCTGTACGCCAAGAACTCGTCCCGACCGACCCGGCTTCGATCGCCCACTACTGCTCCGAACATCGCGCCGCGCGGGTAGCCGCCCAAGAGAGCCTCCGGAAACACAACCAGGTCGGCATCCCGTTCCCGCGCGCCTCGCGCGAACTCGGCCACGGTCTCGATCGCTTCAGATGTCGAAGCGGCAGCGCGCACCTGCGCGACCGCGACATGAAAGCGAGACATTCCGGGACGATACTTCGCCGGCTACGAGCCCTCCAAGCCAATCCAGATTGGCGAAGACCGACCCGGACAGATCGAACCCGATATGGAGCATTTGTGGAGCAGAGCGGACGCAACCGACGGCAAAAGACAGCAACGGGAGCATCCGCAAACGCCGCTCAGCTACTTGCGAACCGTTGCTGACGATTGCCGCCAGTTGCGGCCACCTCTGCATGGTAAGGAGGGGTCGACGGTTCGAGTCCGTCAGAGGGCTTGATAAGCGGTTCGCGGGCGCGCCGGTTCCTGTGTGCCATGCTTGATCGGTGACCGCGCTCGGGGCGACGGGTGGGGATGTGGATCGTGCGACCGTTGCGCCCGAGGCGGCCGCCGAAGATCTCGACGCGTATGTCCTCCATCCGCCTTCGGTGGCTCGCGAGGTTCAGTCGGATCTGGTGCTCGTTGACACGGGCAGTCCCTCCCCGCTCGGCCGGTTCGCCGCGCGCGTGCGCTTCGTAGGCGATGTTGACGCCAGGATCGCGACGGTACGAGACTGGTTCCGCGATCGCGGTCTCGATGCCTTCACCTGGAAGCTCGGCAGGCAGACGACACCGGCGGACTTGGAGGCGAGGCTGCGCGCTCAGGGGGCACATGAGGATGAGGCCGAGCCTGAGCACACCGCGATGGTGCTCGATCACGAGCCGCCTGACGCGGGAGGCGTCGTCGTGAAGGTCGTCGAGTCCTACGAGGAGTTTGTCGCGAGCGCGGAGATTTCTCTTGTCGGCTTCGGCGGGAGCTTCACCGATGCGGAGCGAGCCGCGTTTCGGGAACAACTTCCCGTTCGCTACGCGACATATCGGGATCACTCAGTCGAGCTTCGTTACCTCGCGTTCGTCGATGGAAAGCCGGTCGCGGTCGGGAACGCAAGACAAACCTCGGCCGGGGTCGTCGCGCTCACCGGGGGAGCGACGCTTCCGGAAGGTCGCGGCCCGCGGCGCCTACCGCGCGCTGGTGCGTGCGCGCTGGGACGATGCGGTCGCCGCGGGCACACCGGTTCTCGTCACCCAGGCGTCAGGGCTTTCCCGCCCAATCCTCGAAAGACTCGGCTTCCGTGCGGTCGGCCCTGTCGTCGAACTGATCGACGAGACGATGCGTTGATACCACGATCACCGCTAGGGCGGCACATCGGCGACGGTCAGCATCGACGCATGTTCATTGCACGCGCCCGCGCGCCACCACCGGCCAGCGGCCGATCACATCGCCTTCCACCACCGTGACGTCGCTCGCGAGGTTGACGCCGGCTACGGGTTACCCGTGCCGGGTCGCTAGTTGTCGCGGCTGACGAAGCCGGTGTCGTAGGCGAGCACGACGACTTGGACGCGGTCGCGGAGGTTGAGTTTTTGCAGGATGTGCGCGACGTGCGTCTTGATCGTCGCTTCGCTGACGACGAGCGTGTGTGCGATCTCGGCGTTCGAAAGCCCGCGCGCGACGAGGCGGAGCACTTCGAGCTCGCGCTGGCTAAGGCCGCGGAAAGGCTCGGGGATTCCGTCCGGTTGCGGCGGATTGCGCACGAACTCCTCGATCAGGCGGCGAGTGATCGAGGGCGACAGGAGCGCATCGCCTGCGGCGACGGTGCGGACGGCTGAGATCAGCTGCGAGCGGGGAAGGTCTTTGAGCAGGAATCCACTCGCGCCGGCTTTGAACGCTTCGTAGATGTATTCGTCGAGATCGAAGGTCGTTAGGATCACTACGCGCGTCGGCGTTGCGCGCTGGAGAAGAGCGCGCGTTGCTTGCAGCCCGTCCATTCCGGCATGCGGATGTCCATCAGCACGAGATCCGGCTCGGTCTCTCGCGCCAACTCGAGCGCTTCGGCGCCGTCGCTCGCCTCCCCGACGACCTCGATGTCGGATTGCGCGTCGAGGATCATGCGGAAGCCCTCGCGGACGAGCGTTTGGTCGTCGGCGAGCAGAACGCGAATCATCGGCCTTCGATCGGAAGGACGGCGAGCACGCGGAAGCCGCCTTCGCGGCGGGTGGTCGCCTCGACCTTCCCACCGTAGAGGGTGACGCGCTCGCGCATGCCGGCGAGCCCGTGTCCGGCGCCATTCGCCATGGCGCCGGCGCCGCGGCCGTTGTCGCTCACCTCGAGGACGAGTGCGTCGGCGCTGTAGCGCACGACCACGGTTGCTCGGGCCGGCCCCGCGTGCTTCAGCACGTTGGTAAGCGCCTCCTGCACGATTCGATAGGCCGAGAGATCGATTCCGTGTGGGAGAGGCCTTCGCTCGCCCTCGATCCGGAGCTCGGTGGGGAGTCCGGCCTCGCGCATCTGGCTGACGAGCGTCTCGAGGGTCGCAAGGCCCGGCTGCGGCGCCAGATCGGGTCGCGCCCCGTTGTCGCGGAGGATTCCCACGACTCTGCGCAGCTCGGCGAGTGCATCACGGCCGCCGCGCTGGACTTTCCGGAGCGCCTCGCGCGCCGCCGCCGGGTTGTCGTCGAGGACCTCATCCGCTGCCTCGGCTTGAACGACCATGACGCTGACGCCGTGGGCGATCGCGTCGTGAAGCTCGCGCGCAATCCGCGCACGCTCTTCCGCCACGGACGCCCGCGCCTGTTCGTCACGCTCGTGCTCGGCGCGCGCCGCCCGCTCCTGCAGTTCGCCGACGTACAGGCGCCGAGTTCGCAGGTAGGCGCCGAGCAGCCACGCGGCGACGAACGTGAGATCCCACACGGCGGCCCTGAGCACGGCCCGGGCCGTTGGCAGGTTCGGGTTCTCCAGCTCGTGTGTCAACGCGACGGCTATCGCCGCGGCGAGGCCCGCGAAAGCGGCGCGCAGCTCCGAATAGGCGCCGACCGAATAGGACGCCACGAGCGCCGGCAGGAGCACACCGTCGCCCGACGAGGCGCCGAGCGAGACGAACTGAGCCATATCCGCGACCGCGACGACGACGACCACGGCAAGCGGGTGGCGTCGCCGCCACAGCAACGGCAGCGAGGTCGCGACGTAGAAGGCCGCGACGACCGCGTGAGACCCCGAGACGTGTGCGCTCGCCAGCCGTGGCCCCCACACGTCCAGCTGGGCGAGCACGGCAACGAGCAGCGCGACCAGGACATCGAAACGACCTTGCCAGGTCCGAATGTCCGGCACGGACTCACGCTAACGCCGCGCGCCGCGCACCGCATCCGGCCGCAGGATGAACCGCAATCGCTCTCAGGGCTGAGGGAGATTCGCTCCCTCAGCCGAAGAAACGCGCGGCACGCACCCGTACGCTCGGAGCACCCAAATACGAGAGTCGGAGGATTCCGAAGTGACGACGATCAGCGATACCCGACCAGCGATCACCGCGCCCGACGCTCGGAAGCTCGCGCCACTCGCCGGCATCCTTGCCGGCCCCCTCTTCCTCACGACCGTCGCGCTGCTCACGTGGGCCGAGGCCGGGTACATGCACCGCCTCGGCTGGCGCTACACGAAGAACAACAACGTGCCCTGGCCGAGTGGGCTCGCGCTCGGGCCCGACGGCTGGATCCAGATCGTCAACTTCGCGATCACCGGTCAGCTCGTGCTCACCCTCGTCGTCGGCGGGCTTCGCCATCACCTGCACCGCCTCTCGGGCAAGATCGCGCTCGCGCTGCTCACCGTCCTCGGGGCCGCCCTCACCGTCTCCGCGTTCCCGACCGACCACGGAGCGGCAGCGGGTAAGAATCCGAACACCTGGCACGGCTGGATCCACAGCGCGGCGTTCGTCGGCGTGGCAGTCCCCGCAATCGTCGGCCCGGTCTTCGTCGCGCTTGCACTACGTCGCGACCCGTCCTGGCGGCCGCTGCCCGCTCTCTCGGCACTGGTCCCGCCGCTCCTCGTCGGCGCCTTCATCGCACAGCACGCGCTTCACGACGTCGCCTTCACGGGCTTCCTCGTCATCGTCTTCGCGTGGCTCGCCGCGCTCGCCGGCCGGCTACGCCGGTTCGACGCGAATAGCGTCGGACCCTCAGAGGGCGCTAACTGCGGAGCCGGCGCAACCAAGCTCCGCCTGGGCACATGACCCGGCACGAAAAAGGTTGCAACGACGACCAGACGGGGCGTAGCGTCGGCGTGTGAGGCAGGATCCGGAGCAGCGCGGCGAGATCGAGGCCGCACTCCTGCGGCGAGCGGAGGCCGCGATCCGGGCGGCGGAGCGCGTACGGGCCCGGTCCGAGGTCGTCGTCGCGGTCTCGGCCGCGACTCGCGGGCCGGGAATCGTCACGCGCTGCGCCTGGTGTGGCCGCTACCGGTTCGGCGACCAGTGGGTGGTCGTCGCCGAGGTCCCCCACTTCGGCGAGTTCGAAGACGTCACACACGGCATCTGCGAGGACTGCGTCGAGAAGCTCCGCGCGGCCGGTCTGAGCGCGTAGCGCCCGACCGCAGGTAGGGACGGCAGCCCGCGACCGGTTCGTGTTTCCGGGCCGGGCGTCAGGGGGAGACCGCGCCGATGTTCCTGTTCGTGGCGCGGCGATTCGGGCGGTTCGGGCCGCTCGGCTTCGCCTACACGGGGTACCAGCTGTGGCGCCGCCTCTCGCCGCAGCAGAAGCAGGCGCTGCGAGCCCACGCGGCCGCGGTCGTGGAACGAGCTCGCAACCGCCGACGTGACTCGGCGGCCGCGTCTTCTGCGACCGATTCTTCGTCCCCGGACGGAGCCTGAAAGGCGGACCACGACATGCTTTGCACAGCCGCGATCGCCGGCGCCGCGGCTGGTGGTGAAGAAGCGCTGCGTCCGCCGATGAGTTCCGCCGCTCCGGTCGATCTGAACACGTAGCGACCGGAAAGGAGACGAGATGCGCAAGGTGATCGTGAACGAGTTCCTCTCACTCGACGGGACCGCGCAGGCACCCGGGGGCGCCGACGAGGACACCACCGGCGGGTTCCGGCACGGCGGCTGGCACATGCAATACGGCGAGGGAGGCGGGATGGTCGAGCTGATCGCCGACGCCGGCGGCTTCCTGCTCGGCGGGCGCACGTACGAGCTGTTCGCCGGCTACTGGCCGCAGGCGTCCGAGGACATGCGCGAGATCGCCGAGCCGCTGAACACGAAGCCGAAGTACGTCGCGTCGCGCACGCTCGCCGACCCGCTCGAGTGGCAGAACTCGCGCGTGCTGTCGGGACCGCTCGCGGAGTCGGTCGCAGCGCTCAAGGAAGAAGACGGCGGAGACCTGCTCGTGATGGGCAGCACCGTGCTCGTGCAGTCGCTGATCCAGCACGGCCTCGTGGACGAGCTCCGACTGCTGATCGACCCGGTCCTCGTCGGCGGCGGCAAGCGGATCTTCCCCGACGACGGGGCGCTCCGGCCGCTGCGGCTCGTCGACCACGAGGCGACGCGCCTCGGCACGATCGTCGCGACGTACGCACCCGCGTAGTCCCGGTGCGCGTCATTGCGGCGGGCCGCTGCCCAACCGAACGGAGATCCTGTGCGCCGAGCCCGCCGTGTCGACATAGCTCATCGAGACGCGCGCGCCCGCCCTGTGCGCCAGGACGAGCGCCCCGAGCGTCGAGGGCGACGACACCGCGTGTCCCGCGAACGAGGTGATCACGTCACCGGCAGCCAGTCCGGCCGCCGCCGCGGGGCCGCTCGGCACGACCGCGGCGACCACGGCGCCGGAGCCGCCGGCGCCGTTCCCGGCGATCTCGACGCCGAGGTACGGCGTGGCGCCGACGTGGATCGCGGCCGATGCGGCGCCTCGCTCGATCCGCCTCGCGATTGCGATCGCCTTGTCGATCGGAATCGCGTAGCCGTCGCTGCTCACGGTCTCGCGGAAGCCGTACCCGAAGACGTTCGCCGCCGTGTCGATCCCGATCACCTTCCCGCTCGCGTTCAGAAGCGGACCGCCCGAGTCGCCCGGCTGCAACGGCGCGTTCGTCTCGATCAGCCCGACGAGGCGCTCGCTGCGGCCCTGGTCGTCGCTGACCGTGATCGCGCGACCGACCCCCGTCACGGTTCCCGTGGCCGTGGCCAGGGAGCCGGTCCCGCCGGCGTTGCCGACGGCCTTCACCGACTGGCCGACCTCGACGGCCGCGGAGTTGCCGAGCGCAACGGTCTTCAGTCCCGACGCGGCGTTCGCCTTCAGGACCGCGACGTCGTCGGCGACGTCGTACCCGACGACCCTCGCCGCATAGCTGTGCCCGGTGCCGGGGACGACGATCCTGATCGCGGTCGCACCGCGAATCACGTGGTTGTTCGTCAGCACCTCGCCGGAAGCCGTGAGGACGATGCCGGTGCCCTCGGCGCGCCCGCCCTCGTAACCAAGCGTCGTGTCGATCACGACCACGCCGATGCCGAGCGGCGTCGCGCGCGCCCGTGCGGCCGCTAGGCCCGCCGCGACCGCGGTCGCGACGGCCGCGACGACGGCCACGAAAACCAACCGCACGTGCGTGCGGCGGAACCGCCTCGCCGTCCTCCGCCGCTCCGTGTCTTCGCGTTTCATCGCTTCTCCTTCGATCGCGTCGAGAGACGCCGCCAGCGTCGCGGTCCCACGTAGGAACCACTCCAGAGGGACCTTCGAACAACCTGAGAAACGTGGCGGCGAACTGCCCACCCCCAGCGGGGCAAACTCTCAGCGCACGGCTCTCTTCAGCAGCGCCTCGATCTTCGCCTCCTCGGTCGCCGTCAGCTTCGTGAGCGCGAAGGCCGTCGGCCACATGGCGCCGTCGTCGAGGTTCGCCTGGTCGCTGAAGCCGAGCGTCGCGTACCGCGACTTGAACTTCGCCGCGCTCTGGAAGAAGCAGACGACCTTGCCGTCCTTCGCGTAGGCGGGCATGCCGTACCACGTCTTCGGCGTGAGCATGGGCGCAGCCGCCTTGACCAGCTCGTGCAGGCGTTCGCCGATCACGCGATCGGCTTCTGGCATCTCGGCGAGCTTCTCGAGCACGGCCCGTTCTCCGTCCGCTCCGAGCCGCTCCGCCTTCAGCTCCTGGGCGCGCTCGCGCATCGCCGCGCGCTCCTCCGCCGTCAACCCCTTCGACGCGCTCTTCCCCGACGTCCGGGTGTCAGCCATTCCGAACCTCCTCCCTGTCCTGCAGCAGCCCGAGCACATTGCCATCCGGGTCGCTGACGGTGGCGACCAGGCGGCCGCCGCCGACGTCGCGCACGGGATCCTTGATCGTTGCGCCGGCGGCCGTCACCTCGGCGAGCTTCGCCTCGATGTCCGAGACGTGCCAGTACGCGACCGGCGAGGTCATCCCCTGCGGCCCTCCGCCGGGGACCAACCCGATGTGCTGCCCCGCCGCGTCGAAGCCGACGTAGTACTCGGACTCATGCTGCGGTGCGCTGCCGAGCAGCGCGGTGTACACCGCCTTCGCCGCCGCCAGGTCGGAGACGGGATGCAGCAGGGTCCTGACCCCGTCGGTGGAAGTCCCAGTGGTCGTCATTCCTTTGCCTCCTCTCGTTTCCGTCACGTCCTGCCCAGTCTGCGGGTCTACCTGTATGACACGCGGCACAGGAGGAACGTGACATGAACCAGCAGGACTGGCTCGTCCGGCAGTTCGAGAAGGAGCGGCCGCACCTGCGCGCGGTCGCCTACCGCATGCTCGGCTCGCTCAGCGAGAGCGACGACGCGGTGCAGGAAGCCTGGCTGCGGGTCAGCCGGGCCGACGCGACGGAGGTCGACAACCTTCGTGCCTGGCTGACGACGATCGTCGCCCGCGTCGCGCTCAACATGCTCCGCGCGCGCAGCACCCGGCGCGAGCAGCCACTCGAGACGCGCGTTCCGGACCCGATCGTCGCGCTCGCCGACCAGGCGAGCCCGGAGGACGAGACGCTGCTCGCCGACTCCGTCGGCCTCGCGCTGCTCGTCGTGCTCGAGACATTGTCGCCGGCGGAACGTCTCGCCTTCGTTCTGCACGACATGTTCGCCGTCCCCTTCGACGAGATCGCGCCGATCGTCGAGCGCTCGCCCGAGGCGACGCGTCAGCTCGCCAGCCGCGCCCGCCGCCGCGTCCGCGGCGCCGGCCGGAACCCCGACCCGGACGTCGCCGCGCAGTGGGAGGTCGTCGACGCGTTCCTCGCGGCCGCCCGCGAGGGCGACTTCGACGCTCTCGTCGCCGTCCTCGATCCCGACGTCGTGCTGCGCGCGGACGGCGGCGGCGTGCCGGGCCTGTCGCGCCACGTCCACGGCGCGAGAGCCGTCGCCGGCCAGGCGCTCTACTGGACGAAGCAGGTCGACGTCGTCATGCGGCGGACGCTCGTGAACGGGGCGCCCGGCGTCGTCTCCGTCCAGGACGGCAAGCCGTTCTCCGTCGGCGCGTTCACCGTCCGGGACGGGAAGATCGTCGAGATCGACTTCCTCGCCGACCCCGAGCGGATCGCACGCCTCGACCTGAACGTGCTCGAGGACTGACGCAGGCTCAGCGCTCGAGCGCGCTGCCGAGCTCGCCGCCGACCAGGACGCTGATCGCGCAGTGTCCGAGCTGGAGGACGAGCTGGCTGTCGCTTCGCCAGAACGCGCGCTCGAACTCGTCGGGTCTGATGACGAAGCCGTTCTGCCGCGAGCCGACGTGGAAGAACAGCGTCTCGACCGCCGAGTCGTCGGCGCGCAGCAGCACCTCCTGCAGCCGCGCGTCGAGCTCGCCGCGGTCGAGCCGGCCGGAGAGGATCCCGGAGATGAACGGCGGCCCGTCCGCTCCCGAGAAGAAGACGAGCACGCGGCGGCCGATCAGGCCGAGCAGCGCCTCGAGCGCCTGCTCGTAGCCGAGCAGCGACGCTCCGCCGAGCTCGCCGCTCTCGAACCGGGTCATGCTTCCGGCGCGGCGTCCGCGTCGGCGTCCGGGGCCTCGGCCGCGTTGCGGCGGTCGGCGGCCCGGGCGTCCTTCTTCGCCTGCTTCAGCTCTCGCTTCTCGCGCAGCGCCTGCTCGCGCGCGCGCTTCAGCACCGACTGCGGGCTGCGCTTCGCCATCAGCGGCGTCCCCGCATCCGCGCCCGCCGCGCCGCGACGAGCGGCACGACCGCGACGTTCACCGCGCGCGGCGCGTGCGACACCTCGGCGTCGCGGTCGAAGGTGACGCGCGTGCCGCGGCAGCGCTCGCCGAGCACGTGGCCCTCCGCGAACCCGTCCTGCTCGACCCGCAGGCGTTCCCCCTCGTCGGTCCAGATGAAGCCGTGGTGCTTGGCGGGGTTGAACCACAGCATGGTGCCTTCCAATGGCCTCTCCTTTCGGACGGCGGAGCCGCGGACGCACGCCCGCGGCTCGCGCACGACTAGACGGCGACGACGCTCTTCGCCTCGTGGCCCTTCGCCCCGTCGACCGCGTCGAACTGCACCTGCGCTCCCTCCGCCAGCGACTTGAAGCCCTCGCCGACGATCGAGGAATGGTGGACGAACACGTCCTTCCCGCCGCCTGCCGGGGTGATGAACCCATACCCCTTCGAATCGTTGAACCACTTCACGGTTCCGGTTGCCATACAAAACACCTCCTCGACCACGAAAGAACGGGCAGGGGAAGCGCACGTCGCGCAACCGGTACTCGCTCGGCTATCGCGGGCACCGTAGCACCGATCCCGTCGCGCGCCGTCTGGCAGCATCGTGAGCGTGTCGGAGACGCGCGACGAGCTCGCGGAGCGCGTCGGCCGCCGCGACGAGGGCGGCCTCGGCGACCTGCTCGCACGCACGAGCACGACGGCAGGGCGTGCGGAGACGTCTGGCGACCTCGAGGCGCAGACGACCGAGCTCGTCAGGCGCGCGCAGGGCGGCGATACGGCGACGCGCGAGCAGCTGATCGACCGCCTGCTCCCGCTCGTCAGCTCCCTCGCGCGGCGCTTCCGGACGGAGGGGCTCGACCAGACGGATCTGATCCAGGAAGGAGTAGTCGGGCTGCTGCGCGGGCTCGAGCGCTACGAACACGGCCGCGGCGTCCCGTTCGGCGCGTACGCGAGCTGGTGGATCCGGCAGGCGCTGCAGGACGCGCGCAGCGACTTCATCCGGCCGTTTCGGCTGCCGCCGAAGGCGCTGCGGCAGCTCTCGCAGCTCAAGTCGGAGCACCAGCAGATCTACCAGCTCGAGCACCGCTCCGCAGGGATCGGCGAGCTGGCCGAGCGCACGAACGTGGAGCTCGACCAGGCGCGCGCGCTCGCCGCCGCCGACGCGCGCGTGCGCAGCCTCGACGAGCCGATCGAGGGCGGCGAGGGCGAGGTCGGCGCGCTCGGCGACCTGCTCGAGGACCCGCTGTCGGCGGATGCGTACGAGCACGTCGTCGAGACGGTCGCGGGTGAGCAGCTGCGGGCCCTCCTCCTGCGGCTCACCGACCGCGAGCGCGAGGTCGTGCGCGCCCGCTTCGGCTTCGACGAGAAGCCGCAGCATCTCGCCGAGATCGGCGCAAGGCTCGGCGTCAGCGCCGAACGCGTGCGGCAGATCGAGGAGCGCGCGCTCGCGAAGCTGCGGAGGTCGGCGTGACGCGTCGATCTCCTCTCCGACGAAGGCGCCCCGCGAAGCGGGCGCCGTTCCCGCGCCGGGACTTGAAGGCGCGTCCACGGCGCCTACGGTCCTGCTGGAAGGCAATCGATCGCTCGGAGGTGTCGTCGAACAGCGATCGGCGCACAGGCGAGAACGCGCCGCTGCCGAGGATGGAGCGCTCGGACCGCTCGCCGCCCGCGAGCGACTGACGTGAACGCGAGACCAGGCTTGCGCCTGGTCTCGCTTCGTGCCGGGACGCCGCGCGCATCCGCGCTCGGACGGCGCGATTCGACCCGCGTCCGGCGGATCGACCTACGAGCGCGCGTGCTCGCGGTCGCGCGGCTGCGTGTCGACGCGGCTCTCGACTTCCTGGCGCTCGTGGTACGTCTCCTCCTGGGCGTACGCCTCGAGGGCGCGCGCATCGGCCTCCGTCTCGGGGCCGCCGAACAGGCTACGCGGGTGCAGCTTCTCCTTCAACACGACGTTGAGCTGCGCGCCGAGCAACGTGATCTGCGCCTGCAGGTAGAACCACCACAGCATCGTGATCACCGTGGCGAAGTTGCCGTAGGTGTTCTGCGCGCTGCTCAGGTGGCGCGAGATGATGAACGACGAGATCTGCTGCAGGATCCAGAACGCGATGCCCGCCAGGAGCGCGCCCGGAAGGACGTCGCGCACGGAGATCTCACGGTCGGTCAGCATGCGGAACGCCGCCACGAAGAGACCGACGTCGAGCAGGATCGCGATCACGTAGCCGGCGAGCCGCCCGTACCAGCCGAGATTGACGCCGACGCTCTGCCCGGTGACGAAGCCGGAGATGATCGTCGCCACGACGAGGCCGACCCCGATCGTGCCCAGCGCGAGCAGGCTCCGCTCGAGCTTCTCGACGAACCCGGGCCGGTCCTTCTTGGGGATCTCCCAGACCGAGTTGAACGCCGTCTGTGTCGTCTTCACGACGGCGAGGCCGCTCCAGAGCGCGCTGACGACACCGACGAGCAGCGGCCACCACGAGCCGGTGAGGCTGTGCAGCGTGCTCGGATCGAGCAGCGGGAAGAACGACGCCACGTGCTTGAGCACGTTCACGCGCGTCCCCGCGGGCAGGACGTAGCCGAGGATCGTCACGAGCGCGAGGAACAGCGGGAAGATCGAGAAGAACGCCCAGAAGGCGATCATGCTCGCGAGGTTGGTCGAGCCGTCCTCGGAGAACTTCTTGAACGTCGCCGCGGCGATTCCGAGCTTGCGGTGCTCCTGCTGCGCGCGGTCGAGCTTCTCGAGCTGATCCTTGATCGCCACGTCGACCTCCCTGGTGTCGTCCGACTCCCAGCCGTCTAACGGCCACGGCCCGCGAGCGGTTACGGGCCCGTGTCCCATTTCTCCGTCCCGTCCGAAATTCGCTCGGAGCGAGCTTTCAGGACGGCTCGCCGTACCGGATCTGCCCTGTTTCGGGTTGTGAAAACGGGACAAAACGGGACGCGAGCGACAACGGTCCGGTGGACCGCTCGTTTTCCCGGAAGCCAACGAGCAAAAAGGGGTGATCGGATGCGCGACCAGTGGACGATCGAGCGGCTGGGCGAGCTGCGCGGCTCGCCCGTATACGACTCTGCCGGCGAGAAGATCGGCAAGGTCGAGGAGATCTTCTACGACATGCAGACCGGGCAGCCGGAGTGGATCGGCCTCGGCACCGGATTCTTCGGGACGAAGCGCGTGCTCGTCCCCGTGGAAGGCGCGCAGATGCGCGACGACGGCCTGTCGGTGCCCTACGCGAAGGACGTCGTGAAGGACAGCCCGGACATCGACGCCGACGACATCTCGCCGGCCGCCGAGAGCTCGCTCTACAGCTACTACCGGCTCGGCGGCCGCACGGCCGAAAGCGCCGGGACGGTCGAGGCGGAGACCGCGGCCGGCGGCGCGGTCACTCGCAAGGAAGAGGAGCTCAAGGTCGGCAAGCGCCCCGTCGAGGCCGGCCGCGTGCGCCTGCGCAAGTGGGTCGAGACCGAGCCGGTCGCCGCGGACGTGGAGCTGACGCGCGAGCGCGCGCACGTCGAGCGCGAACGGATCGACCAGCCGGTGTCCGGGCATGACTTCCAGGAAGAGGAAGTCGAGGTGCCGCTGACGGCCGAGGAGCCGGTCGTGGAGAAGCAGGCGGTCGCGAAGGAGCGCGTCTCGGTCGGCAAGCGCGCCGAGCGGCAGACGCAGACCGTCACCGACACGGTTCGCAAGGAGCGGGTCGACGTCGATCACGACGGCGTGGAGGACGTCGACGAGGTCGACTGACGACCCGGGGGCGGAGGCGCGGTCGCCTGCGGCCGCGCCTCCGCCCGACGCGACGATGAGCCTCGACAAGCCGATCTGGGAGCAACGGCCGCCGGACGACCGGGCGCAGCCCGAGGCGGTGATCGTCCGCCACGAGGAAGAGCCGACGCTGTGGCGGCGCAAGAAGATCGCCGGGATCCTGCGCGCGCGCAGGCACGTGCGCGTCGAGCCCGCTCAGGCCGACCTCCCCGTGGAGGTCGAGCGCCTCGTCTCCGATCGCGTCGCGCCCGCCGCCGACGACGACGGCCGCGTGCAGACGCTTCCCGACGGCTCGATCTCGATCCCCGTCTACCGCGAGGAGCTCGTCGTGACGAAGCGCACGGTGCTCGCCGAGCGCGTGATCATCCGCAAGGAAGCGGTCACGGAGCTCCAGCGCGTGCAGGCCGAGCTGCGGCGCGAGCACGTCGAGATCGAGACGGAAGGCGACGTGGACGTGCGCGTCGTCGGCGACGACGCGCCGCCCGCCTGACGCGATCGGCGCGCGCCGGCGGAGCGGAAGGGTTCCGCTCCGCCGCGCACGAACGCGCTACGACGCGCTCGTCGGGGTCACGTCGCGCGCCTTCTCCTGCAGCGACGACGACAGCTCCTCGCCGTGCTGCCTTCCTTCCTGCTTCGCCGTCTCGACGGCGCTCTGCGCAGCCGCCTGCGCGACCTGCTTGCCGTGCTCGAGGGCTTCCTGGCCGGCGTCGGCCGCCTGCGCCTTCACCTGGTCCGACACGGGACCGAGCTTCTCGTCCTCGATCCTCGTCGACGGCGCGAACAGCCCCGCGAGGAAGCCGACCGCCGCCCCCGCGAGCGCCAGTCCGAGCGGGTTCCGCTCGGCGGTGTCCTTCATCCGGCCGGCGCCGCTTCCGATCTCGCCCGCCGAGGGCGTGACGCCCGACACGCGCGAGACCATCGCGTCGGTCGCGCCGGAGACGCGCGAGACGCCGCTTCCGCAGGCGCGCGTGACCGCGTCGCGCTTGCGCCCGACCCACCCCTTCGCACGTGCGGGCACGTTCGCCTTGTAACCGAGCGCGTCGAGCGTGTCCCCCATCTGCGCCCGCGTCTCCTCGATCTCGCTGCGGATCACGTCCGATCTCTCAACCACTGCACGTCCTCCTTGACGGTCTCGACGGTCTTCTCGGGCACCGGCTTGCCGAGCTGGCGCACCTTCGTCCGGCCCTGCAGCGCGAGCACCGCGGCGACGGCCCCCCAGATCGCCGTCACGATCAGCGCAGCCGCCCACGCCGGAACGGCGAGCGCGAGCGCGAGGATCATCAGGGCGGTCAGCGAGCCGAGCATGAGCAACGCCGCGACGCCCGCGCCGCCGAACAGGCCCGCGCCGACGCCGGCCTTCTTCCCCTTCTCCGCCATCTCGGCCTTGGCAAGCTCGACCTCCTGGCGGACGAGCGTCGACACCTGCGCCGACAGCTCCTTGACGAGCTCGCCGGTGCCGCGATCTCGCAGCTCGGCTCGCCGGCCGTCCGTCCGCACGTCGGTCGCCATCACCAGCGCTCCTGCGACGACGCGTACGGCGAGCGCTGCGGGACGGGCCCGGCGCCGCCGTCGGCGTGCGGGAGCGCGAGCGGCACGTCCGCGGGCGGGCGGTACGACGTCGCGTAGCGGCTCTCCGACGACGCCTTCAGGAACCGCGCGCCGACGAAGCCGGCGACCAGCCCCGCGGCGCCCGCCGCCCACGGCCGGCGGCGCCCGAAGCGCTCGAGGTCGGCGAGCAGCCGCTCGGAGCCCGAGCGCTGCAGGTACGCGGACAGCCGCTCGACCTGCTCCGCCGCGCGGTTCGCCGCGGTGGCTCCGCTCCCGTTCCCCTCGCTCTGCAGGTGCTGGGCGGCCCGCCGCAGCGCCTCGCCGAACGGCGACACCTGCTCCGCGAGCTGCGTCGAGCGCTCGTCGAGCTGCTCGCGCACGCGCACCGACGCCTTCCCCCTCACCTCGTCGGCCTTCTGCTGCACCTGCTCCTTCGCCTGCGTGGCGGCTTCCTGCGCCTTCCCCGCCGGCCCGCCCGCCTCCTCGCGGCGCTGCTGCGCCTCCTCGGTCGCCACGGCTACCTCCTCTCGCGTGGGGTCAGACCCGGGTCTGACCCCACGAAACGTGGACACATCGTCCCGCTTAGTGTCCCGTCGCTCCGCGCAGGAAACGACACCGGCGCGGATCCGGCACACGGGAGCGACGAATCCGCGCCGAAACAGGACAATCCCAGCTTCCGACGGGCGGAGCGGGTACGTTGGACAGGTCGTGGAAGAGCCGGCGGCCCACCACGAGCCGGAGGATGCGGCGCGGGAGCGCGCCCTGCGCGCCGACGCGATCGCGAGCCGCGAGCGCATCCTCGAGGCGGCTGCCGCGCTCGCCGGCGACCGGCGCACGAGCATGACGGAGGTCGCGGCCGCCGCCGGCGTCGGCCGCTCCACGCTCTACCGCCACTTCCCGAGCCGCCAAGCGCTCGAGCGCGCGCTGCGCGAGCGCGCCTCGGGGGACGGCGGTAACGCCGAGCTGCCGACGGGCCGGATCGCGACGCTCTCCTTCCGCGCCCCCGGCGGCCTCGGCCGCGACACGCCCCTGCCGCTCGAGGTGACGCACGTCCTCGACGAGGTTCCGCCGCACCTCGTCCCCGACCAGCTCGTCGCCGAGGCGCGGCGCGCCGGCGGCGTCCCGGTCGCGCTCTACGTGGTCGACATCGACGGCTCGCAGCTCGTCCGGCTCGCCGGTTCCGAGGACTTCCCGGCGGAGCTCGATGCGCCTCCGGCGCTCGGCCCCGAGATCGTCCCGGAGGGGCTGCCGTCGTTCCAGGCTCGGCTGCGGAGCCGGCTGCCGGGCTGCGTCGTCGAGCCGCTCTGGCTGCGCGGCCGCGTGCTCGGGCTGCTGCTCTGCATCGGCGCGCCGGTGGCGCCGCTCGAGGACATCGCGAAGCAGGGCGCGGCGGCCCTCGAGCTCGCGAACGACTACACCGACTTCGTGGAGGCCGCGCGGCGGCGCAAGCCGACGACACCGGCCGCGGAAATCCAGCAGAACCTCTTCCCGCCGCGCATCGCACGCATCTCGGGCGCGCAGCTCGCCGGCGGGCTGCTGCCGACGTACGAGGTCGGCGGCGACTGGTTCGACTTCGTCGAGAACCGCGACGGGGCGTGGCTCGCGATCGCCGACGCCGCCGGGAAAGGGCCGAACGCGGCCGGCCTCGGCGCCGCCGCGCTGGGCGCGCTGCGCGCCGCGCGGCGGAGCGGCCAGGGACTCGAGCAGGCACTCGCCTCGATGCAGGATACGGTTGTCCAGCTCGGCAACCGAAGCTTCTACGTCACCGCGCTGATCGGCCGCTGGTTCGCGGCGACGAGCACGTTCACCTGGGTCAACTGCGGCCACCCGAGCGCGTACCTCGCCGACACCGACGGAAACGTGGAGGAGCTCGGCGGCCCCGTGCACGAGCCGCTCGGAACCGGCGGCACCGACCGCACCTTCACGTCCACGAGCCGGCAGCTCGGGCCGGGCGAGCGGCTCATCCTCGTGACGGACGGCGTCGTCGGCCGGAAGGTCGAGGGCGGCGGAACCTTCGGCATCGACGGCATCCGCCGCGCCCTCGCCGACGTCGAGAGCCCGACCGCGGCGGCGACGGCGATGGCGATCCTGCAGGCGGTGACGGAGTCCTGGCGCGAGCCGCTCGAGGACGACGGCACCGTCGTCGTTCTCTGCGTCGCCTAGCGATCGCTGCGTGCGCAGCCAGCCGACGACGGAGCGGCTGCGCCGAGACGCCTCGCTGCTCAGTCGGGCAGGAGCGGCATCGTCAGGTCGGCTCGGCCGAGCAGCACGGCGCGCGTCACGGCGTCCGTCCCGAAGCGCGCGCGGATGTCGTCGAGCGCCGCGTCGAGCCGCGCGTCCCGGTCCGGCTCGAACGGCAGCTCGAGCTGGAACGGCAGGTCGTCCGCGAGGTTCGCCAGCGCGACGCCGACGAGCGTCAGCCCCCGTTCCTCGACGAGCGGTCGCGCCGTCGCGAGCAGCCCGCGCGCGACGGCGAGCACCGTCGACGTGCGTGCGGTCGGCCGCGGCAGCGTGTACGAGCGGACAGCGCGCGTGTAGTCCGCGAAGCGGAGCCGCAGGACGACAGTGCGGCCGACGCGACGAGCGGCGCGAACGCGCCGCATCACGCGGTCAACGAGGGCGACGAGGTCCGCGTCGATCTCCTCCGCCGTGCGCGGGCGGCGTCCGAACGCATGCTGCGACCCGATCGATCGGCGCCGAGGCCGCTCGCGCACGACGCGCGGGTCGCGGCAGTTCGCGAGCGCGTGCAGGTGACGGGCGGCGTGCAGGCCGATCGTCGACGCGAGCGCTTCCGGCGACGTCCGGGCGAGCTTCCCAACGGTGTCGATCCCGATGCCGCGCAGCCGCGTTGCCGTCGCCGGGCCGACGCCCCAGACGAGCTCGACCGGCAGCGCGTGCAGGAAGGCGCGCTCGCGCTCCGGCGGTACGAGCAGCAGCCCGTCGGGCTTCGCGCTCGCGCTCGCGACCTTCGCGAGGAACTTCGTGCGCGCGATCCCGACGCTGATCGCGATGCCGACGCGCTCCTGAACCGTCCGCCGCAACACCTTTGCGATCTGGAGCGGCGGGCCCGCCAGGCGCTCCAGCCCGCGTACGTCGAGGAACGCCTCGTCGATCGAGAGCCCCTCCACGAGCGGCGTCGTCTGCTCGAACACCGCGTAGAGCGCGCGACTGGCAGCGCTGTAGGCGTCCATGCGCGGCGGCACGACGACAGCCTGCGGGCAGAGGCGCAGGGCCTGCCGGCCGCCCATCGCCGTCCGGACGCCGAACGCCTTCGCCTCGTAGCTCGCCGCGAGCACGACGCCGACGCCGACGATCACGGGCCGCCCCCGCAGCGAGGGGTCGTCGCGCTGCTCGACGGAGGCGAAGAACGCGTCGGCGTCGGCGTGCAGGATCGTCGCTCCGTGCACGAACGTATGTTCGCACAGCCGCCCCGCTCTGCGGCCCCGCCAGCGCCTGTCCTCGCCGCATGGCCTCCACGACCGGCACCTGGACGCCGCGCGTCGACTTCGACTCGCACGCAGCGACCTTCGCGAAGGCGATGGCGCACCTCGACCACGCCGCGACGAAGGAGCTCGACCGCGTCGGCGTCGACGCGCGCCTGCGCGAGCTCCTCCGCATCCGCGCGTCGCAGCTGAACGGCTGCGCCTACTGCATCGACATGCACACGAAGGACGCGCGCGCCGCCGGCGAGACGGAGCAGCGGATCTGCGCTCTCGCCGCGTGGCGCGAGACGACGTTCTTCGACGCGCGCGAGCGCGCAGCGCTGGCGTTCGCCGAGGTGGTGACACGGCTCGGCGACGAGCGGGCGCTCGAGGAAGCGTACGGCGAGCTGGCGGGCAAGTTCTCGCCGGACAGATCGCCGCGCTCGTGGCGCTGCTCGTCACGATCAACGGCTGGAACCGGATCGGCGTCGCTACGCGGGCGTGGGAGCCGGGCTCGTATCAGCGATGACCGACGCCGCGCGCCGGACGATCTCGGTCAGCAGCTCGGGGCTCGTGGCGAAGTTCAGCCGTACGTGCCGGGCGCCCGCCGTGCCGTAGTCCAGCCCGCGGCCGAGCGCGACGCGGCCGCGCTCGAGGAACACGGAAGCCGGGTCGTCGCCCATGCCCAGCCCGCGGCAGTCGAGCCAGGCGAGGTACGTCGCCTGCGGCGGAGTCCACCGGACGGCAGGGAGCTCGTCGTCGAGCAGCCGGCCGAGCAGACCACGGTTCTCGTCGAGCTGCGCGAGCACGGTGTCGAGCCATTCGTCGCCGTCGCGGAACGCGGCCTCGCCCGCCACGACGCCGAGCAGTCCGGCGCGGTCCGACAAGCCGGGCATCCGCGCGAGCGCGTCGGCCGCGCTTCCGGCCGCCGTCACGACGAGCGCTGTCTTCAGCCCCGCGAGGTTGAACGCCTTGGAGGCGGAGGTGAGCACGATGCCGCAGGCGCGCGCGTCGTCGGAGACCTCGAGCCAGGGCGTGTGCCGCGCGCCGCGCAGCGTGAGCGGCGCATGGATCTCGTCGACGAGCGCCCAGACGCCGCATGACGCGCAGAGCGCTGCGATCTCGGCGAGCTCGTCGCGCGGGAGCACGCGTCCCGTCGGGTTGTGCGGGCTCGCGAGGACGAGCGCGCGGACGCCGCGCGCGAACGACCGCTCGATCGCGGCGAGGTCGGTCGTGCCGTCGGCCGCGAGCGGCAGCTGTTCGACGACGGCCGCAGCCTGGTGGAACTCCTCGATGAACGGCGGGTAGGCGGGCGTCGTGAATGCGACGCCCTGGCCGGGGCCCAGGAGGACGCGGCAGAGCTCGAGCAGGCCGACCATCACGTCGGGGACGACGCGCACCTGCTCCGGGTCGACCTCCCAGTCCAGGCGGCGGCGCGCGAAGCCCTCGAACGCGTCGACCAGCTCCTGCGGGCGCGCCGGCGCGTAGCCGAGATCGTGGCGGTCGACGGCCGCGTGCAGCGCGGCCGCGACCGGCGGCGCGAGCGGGAAGTCCATCTCCGCGATCGTCGACGAGACGACGTCGCGCGGCCACGGCGCCCATTTCTCGCTGCGCCGCTCGTGCAGCTCGTCCAGCGGCGGCACGCGGAGGTCGACCATCGCGCAAGCCTACGAAATCGTCCGTTTCGGCCCCGTCCTGGCTCTGAGCCAGGCCGTGTCCCTCCGTGCCTCGTTCGCGGCGGCCGTGGCCGCCGCGCGACGTGATCGCCGCTCGCGCGCAGGCCGCCCGTGCCTGTTCGGGCCGTGTCCTGGCTCTGAGCCAGCACACGGCCGGAACGGCCGTGTGCTCAGCCGCCGCTGATAGCGGCGATGACGTCCACTCGCGAGCGCTGCTCCAGCGGCGTGTCAAGGCGGGCGCGGCGCTGGTCGACGTACACGTGGATGTGCCGGCGCAGGTCGGCGACGCCGGGCTCGCACAGCCGGTCGCGCAGCCCCGGCCAGCGCGAGTCGAGCTGCGCGAACATCTCGTCGACCGATCCCGCGTCGACGTCGAGCCGCCGCGGCAGCCCGGCGAAGAGCGGCGTCAACGTCGTCGGCAGGTGGACGTCGGCCATCAGTCGACTGTCGCGACCTCGACGGAGGAGATCGCGGGCAGGTAGCTGGCGATCTCGTTCCAGGAATCGCCCCCGTCTGCGCTCGCGTACACCTGGCCCGTGCTCGTGCCGAAGTAGAAGCCGGGATCGTCGTACCGGTCGCCCGCCATCCCCTCGCGCAGCACGCCGAGGTAGGCGCCGTCCTGCGGCAGGCCGCGATCGAGCCGTTCCCAGCTCGAGCCGGCGTCGCGCGTGCGCCACACGGCCGCCCGCCCGTCCGGCATCGTCCGGCCGTGACCCGGGTCGAGCGGGATGACGAAGAACGTGTCGCGGTCGTGCGGATGGACGGCCGCCGCGAACCCGAACTGCGTCGGCAGCCCCTCGGTGATCTCCGTCCACGACGCGCCGCAGTCGTCGCTGCGATGCATCCCGACGTGGTTCTGCTGGAACATCCGGTCGCCGTCCGTCCGCGCGCGGACGACCTTGTGGACGCAGAAGCCGACCTCCTCGTGCTCGCGCGGCCAGTCGGCGCGCAGCCCGCGGTTCCGCGGCGTCCACGTCTTGCCGTCGTCGCGCGTCTCGAAGAGCCCGACGCCCTGGACGATCGCCCAGACGCGCTCCCGCTCGTCGGGGTCGCTCATGATCGCCGAGATGCCGAGGTGGCCCGGCGGCTGGTTCTGCGGGTCGTCCCACTCCTCGCTGCCCGGCAGGCCCGACAGCGTCGAGTAGAGCGACCACGTCTGCCCGCCGTCGCCGCTCGCGAAGATCCCCGGCGCCTCGACCCCGACGAAGACGCGCCCGTGCGCCGCGCACAGGTTCGAGACCTTCGAGAGCCTGCGCCCGTCCTCGTACGCGAGCCCCTCGCTCGAGAGCGTCCACGTCTCGCCGAGGTCGGTGCTGCGCCAGACGGCGGAGCCGTGCCACTCGCTCGCCGCCGCCGCGTACATCGCTCCCGACGCCTCGTCGAAGATCGCGTGGTAGACGGGCCAGCCCTCGCAGAGCGGGCCGCGCAGCCGCCAGTCGCGGCGGCCCTCGTCGCTCTCCATGACGAACAACCCCTTGCGCGTTCCGACGAGCAGCAGCGTACGAGACATCCGATTCACCTCCGACGACGAGCGGTTCTCACGACTCTAGACCCAGCGCGCTGCGATATCTCATCGGTCAGACGGGCGGGCCCGCCGCGCGCAGTCCGCTCAGGCCGCGCGCTGCCGCAGCTCGCGCAGCCGCGCCTCGCAGCCGGCGAACGCGGCGACGACGTGCGGGTCGAACTGCGTTCCCGCGCCTCGTTCGAGCTCCGCGAGCGCGGTCGCCCAGGCGCCCGCGCGCCGGTACGGCCGGTCGCTGGTGATCGCGTCGAGCGCGTCGGCGACCGCGAAGATCCGCGCCGGCAGCGGGATGTCGTCGTCCGCGAGCCCGTCGGGATACCCGTTGCCGTCCCAGCGCTCGTGGTGGTGGCGGACGACGGCGATGCCGTGGCCGGCGAGCAGCCCGACCCCCGCGAGAATGGCCGCGCCACGGGTGGTGTGCGACTGCATGATCTCGCGTTCCTGCGCCGTCAGCGGGCCGGGCTTCTGCAGGATCGAGTCGGGGATCCCGATCTTGCCGATGTCGTGCAGGAGGTAGCCGAACTCGACGCTCGGATCCGCGAGCAGCTCCGGTGCGACGACGCCGGTCAGCTCCCAGGCGTACCGCTGCACGCGCAGCGAGTGCGCTCCGGTGGACGAATCGCGGAACTCGAGCGCGGCGGCGAGGGCGCCGAGCGTCTCGCGGTACGAGCGCTCGATGTGACGCCGGTGCCGCCGCTCGACCTCGAGCAGCCGACGCACGTCGTCGGCGTACAGCAGCAGCTGGTCGCGGCGCTTCGCGTCCTGCGCTCCGGCGAGCAGCGACGTGCCGCCGGCCGCACCCGCCGCGCGCTCGACGGCGGCGAGCAGCTCGAGCGGGCTGAACGGCTTGCGCACCACGTCGACGGCGCCGGCGTCGAGCCCGTCGGCGTCGCTCAGCTCGGTCCCGGTCAGCAGGACGATCCCGATCTCGCCCTCCGACGAGGCCGCGAGCTCGCGCGCGAGCGCGAGCCCGTTGCCGTCCGGCAGCCCGACGTCCAGCACGACCACGTCGGGACGGCGCCGCACGATCAGGCGCCGCGCCTCGCGCAGCGTCGCCGCCTCGGCGACGGAGGTCTCGACCAGCTCGAACGTCGTTCGCAGCAGCTCGCGGAGCGCCGGGTCGTCGTCGACGACCAGGATCTTGAGGCCCGGGCGCAGCGCCCGCCGAGTCTCTCGCTCGTCACGCAATTCGTGTCCTTGTGCGGTAGACCTCATGTGGTCCTCGAACTTGCGTCAGCGTCGGCACGCGCGCGGCTGCGCTTGAACGACAACCTCGCACGGTTTTCGGCAAGCTGGACCTGCCCAACCTGACGCGGACCGATGCCGCCGTCGGCACGATTCCCCCGTTCGAGGGATGCCCGTTCACCCGCGGCGGCGCAGCCGACTACGCTGCTCCGATGAGCACAGCGACGATGCAGACGAACAAGGGGGCCATCGAGCTCGAGCTGTTCGACGGCGACGCGCCGAAGACGGTCGAGAACTTCGCCTCGCTGGCGCGCGACGGCTTCTACGACGGCGTCATCTTCCACCGCGTGATCGAGGGCTTCATGATCCAGGGCGGCGACCCGACCGGCACCGGCCGCGGCGGCCCGGGCTACCAGTTCGAGGACGAGATCAACGACCACAAGGTCGTGCGCGGCGCGCTCGCGATGGCGAACGCGGGGCCGGACACCAACGGCTCGCAGTTCTTCATCGTCACGGCCGACGAGTGCCCGTGGCTCGACGGCAAGCACACCGTCTTCGGCCGGGTCACCGGCGGGATGGACGTCGTCGACGCGATCGGGGGCGTCGAGACCGGACCCGGCGACCGGCCCGTCGACGAGATCCGGATCGAGTCGCTGACGATCGGCGAGTAACGCCGCCGACCGCGCGGCCGTTACCCCTGCACATGGTGGTCGCGCGGGCAGCCGGTATGCCGCAGGTACTCTCGCCCGAGATGTCCGAGACGGCTGAGCAGCAGGTCACGTGCCCGCACTGCAAGAAGCCGTTCACCGCGACGCTGATCGCGGGCGCCGCCGAGCGCTACCGCGGCTTCAAGTGCCCGCACTGCAAGCTGTTCGTGCCCGCCGCGCGCATCAAGGCGTAGGTCGCCGCTGCCGATAGCCCGAGGGTGGCCTTCGACGTCGCCCTGCCCGCGGCTCCCGCCGAGCGCCCGCTCGCGCGCGCGCTCACCGCGCGCGTCGGCCTGTCGCTGATCGTCGGCGCGTCGTTCCTCGCGCGCGCGGTCGCGGCCGCCGCGCATCCGGTGCCGCGCTACTTCCCGGACGAGTACCTCTACACGGCGATGGCGCGCGCGCTCGCCGCCGGACACGCCCCGTCGGTGCGCGGGCAGGCGGCCCACTTCCCCGCGCTCCTCGCGCCGTTGCTGGCGGCGCCGTGGCAGGCGCTCGCAGGGCCCGAGGGCGCGTACCGGCTGACGCAGCTCGAGAACGCGCTGCTGATGTCGCTCGCCGCCGTGCCCGTGTACCTGCTCGCGCGCCGGCTCGCGCTGGCCAAGGGCTGGGCGCTCGCCTGCGCGGCGTTCGCCGTGCTCGTCCCGGACCTCGTCTTCGCCGGCTACACGCTCGCGGATCCCGTCGCGTACCCGTTCGTTCTCGGTGCGGTCTACGCCGGCGTCGTCGCCGTCGAGACGGCGTCCCGGCGCTCGCAGCTCTCGTTCCTGCTGCTCGCTGCGCTCGCCGCGTTCGCGCGCGTGCAGTACGTCGTGCTGCCGCTCGCGTACCTGGTCGCGGCCGCGGCCGTCGACCGGCGGCGGGTCGTGCGGACGCAGCGCTTGCCGCTCGTCCTGTACGGCCTGGGCGCGGCCGGCGCGGCCGCGCTCGGGGCGCACCGCATCCTCGGCTACTACTCGCACGTCTCGCGCTTCCACGTCGGCGGCTCCGTACTCCGCTGGATGGCCGTCGACCTCTTCCTGCTCGGGCTCGCGGCGGGCGTCGTCCTCGTGCCCGGCGCGGTCGTCGCGCTGGCGCGCCCGCGCGGCCGCTGCGAGAGTGGGTTCGCGGCGCTGACGGCGGTGTTCGGCGGCGGCCTGCTCGTCGAGGCGGCGCTCTACGCGGCGAACGGCTCCGACCGGTTCCAGGAGCGGTACCTGTTCTCGCTGCTGCCGCTCGTGCCGGTCGCGTTCGGCCTCTACCTGAAACACGGACGGCCGGCGCGGCTGCCGGTCGCCGCGCTCGCGCTCACGCTCCTCGTCCTCTCTGCGCGCGTACCGCTGTCGGGCTACGCCGCGGCCGCGGGGAAGACCGACTCGCCATTTCTGACGGCGGTCTTCCGCCTCGAGCACGCGCTCGGCACCGCGAACGGGGCCCTCGTCGTCGCCGCGCTGGCGGCGCTGGGAGCGCTTGCCGCGATCGCGGTCTCGCGGCGCGGCGGCGGCGGCGCGGCGATCGCAGCGACGCTCGCGTTCGCGGCGGTCGCGTCGGCGGGCGCCGTTGCGAGCGACGTGTCGAACGCGCGCGACGTCCGGGACACCTACCTGCCGAGGAACCCGTCGTGGGTCGACGCCGCACACGTGGGGCCGGTGACGCTCGTCCAGACCGTCGGCTCGCCGCCCGACCGGGCGATCGAGCAGCTCTACTGGAACCGCTCCGTGACGCGCGAGGTCCGGCTCGGCGACGCGCTGCCGACGGACGTCTACGCGGCGCCGAAGCTGCGCGTGAGCCGCGACGGGACGCTGCCGGGCGTCGGCGCTGCCCTGCTCTTCCAGGGCTACGCCGCCGCGGTGCGCTTCCAGAACGCGACGCTGCGCGCCGCAGCCGGCTCGTTCTCGCTGTGGACGGCCGACGGCGCACCGCGGCTGTCGCTGCTCGAGCAGGGGCGCTACTTCGACGGCTGGCTCGCGCGCAGCGGCCGGCTGTCGCTGTGGCCGGATGCGTCGGGGCGCACGGCGGGGCGCCTCCGTTTCACGCTGTCGCTCCCCCCGAACGGCCGGCCGGTGAGCGTCCGCTTCGGGAAGATGTCCTACCGCGTGCTGCCGGGCCGCGCGACGGCGGTCACGTACACGATCGACACGCGTGGGCCGTGGTCGCTCGCGTTCTCCGCGCGGCGCGGGCGGTGGCTCGCGGACCTGCGCGCCGTCAGCGTCCGCTCGACACTGCCGACGTTCGAGCGCTTCGACGCGCCGCAGGCGCGCGCGACGCTCGCCGCGTAGCAGCGCTTCGCGGGCGCCGCCCGCGCCTCACATGCAGTCGCGGAGCGCCTGCGCCTCGGGCAGCGACTCGAGCTTCTTGAGCGTGTTGTTCTCGATCTGGCGGATCCGCTCGCGCGTGACGCCGAACGCGCGCCCGACCTCCTCGAGCGTGCACGGCTGCCCGCCGGTGAGGCCGAAGCGAAGCTCGATCACCTGCCGCTCGCGCTCGGGCAGCGACGCGAGCGCCGTCTCGATGTCGCTGCGCCGCAGCGTGAGCGAGGCCGCCTCGTCGGGCGTCTCGGTGTTCTCGTCCTCGACGAAGTCGCCGAGCGCGGAGTCCTCCTCCTCGCCGATCGGCTTCTCGAGCGAGACGGGGTGCTGCGCCATGCGGAGGATCTCGCGCACCTCCTCGACCGTCATCTCGAGCTCGGCCGCGATCTCCTCGGGGCGCGGCTCGCGGCCGAGACGCTGGACGAGCTGGCGCTCGATGTGCACGACCTTGTTCAGCTTCTCGACCATGTGCACGGGGATCCGGATCGTGCGCGCCTTGTCGGCGATCGCGCGCGTGACGGCTTGGCGGATCCACCAGGTGGCGTACGTCGAGAACTTGTAGCCCTTGCGGTAGTCGAACTTCTCGACGGCGCGGATCAGGCCGAGCGAGCCCTCCTGGATCAGGTCGAGGAAGCTGAGGCCGCGGCCGAGGTACCCCTTCGCGATCGAGACGACGAGCCGCAGGTTGGCCTCCGTCATCTGCGTCTTCGCCGCCATGTCGCCGCGCTCGATCCGCTTCGCGAGGTAGACCTCCTGGTCGGCCGTGAGCAGCGGCACCTTCCCGATCTCGCGCAGGTAGAGGCGCAGCGAGTCGAGCGAGGGCTCGACGCTCAGGTCGAGCTTCGGCGCCGCCTTCTCCTCCTCGACGAGCGGCTGCTCGTGCGGGAGGTGCTTGTGCTCCTCGCCCTCCACCAGCTCGACGCCGTGGTCGATGAGATATGTCGTGAAGTCCTCGACCTGCTCCTTCGTGAGCTCGACCTCCTCGATGCCCTTGACGATCTCGTCGTAGGTGAGGAAGCCCTTCTCCTGACCGACGGCGACGAGCTTCTGGAGCTCCTCGACGTCGGGTAGAGCGATGTCGACAGTGAGCACCTGCGCACGACCTCCGGAAGCGACGTTGACGGGGGAACAACGACCAACCAGGAGCCGGCCCTGCACCCTCCGGCTCACCCTCGAATGTGCGCTGACGATACATCAGGATTCAGCGCCGCGAAACAGATTTTCGGCCGGTCCGTGGCAACCGCGGTCCAGGCGAAGACGGCGCCGCCGCCGACGCCGTCCTCATTTCGATCAGTTGTCCGCCCCCCACGGAGGTTCGGAGCCTCGCCGCATCGGGCTCCGGCGTAGGTGACACGCGGAGCATGATCGAGAGGGGGCTGCTTGATCCATCACCCGTTTCGTAGTTGACCGCAGCGGTTGACTAGCTTGACCCCGTGAACCGCTTCCTCGCCCGCCTGCAGGACGGTCCGCCGATCGTCGCCGACGGCGGCATGGGCGCGCTGATCACGGCCGCGGTGCCGCGGTTGCGCACGCCGGAGGAGGCGAACCTGCGCGCGCCGGAGGCGGTCGTCTCGCTCCACGTCGGCTTCATCAATGCGGGCGCGGAGCTGATCGAGACGAACTCGTTCGGCGCAAACCGGCGCAAGCTCGCGCACCACTTTCTCGAGGACGAGTTCGAGCGCATCAACTCGGCGGCGGTGAAGCTGGCGCGCGAGGCGCGCGAGGTCTCGGGCCGGGACGTCTTCGTCGCCGGCTCGATCGGGCCGCTCGGCGAATCGGCGACTGCCCGGGTCCGCCACGAGCTGTTCTCGGAGCAGGCATCGGTGCTGGAAGGCCGGGGCGCAGACCTCTTCATGGTCGAGACGTTCTTCGACCTCGAGGAGCTCGTCGACGCGATCGCCGCGGTGCGCAGTGTCTCGAGCCTGCCGATCGTCGCGCTGATGACGTTCGACGACGGCGCGGAGACGTTGGCGGGCGTCGGCGCGCGCGAGGCGGCCGAGCGGCTGCGCGCGCTCGACGTGGCCGCGATCGGCGCGAATCACGGCAGCGGCCTGTTGGTCGCGCTCGAGGCGCTCGAGCAGATGCGCGACGGTGCGCCGCTCGCGGCGCTCCCGAACATCGGGCTCGCGTCGCTCTCCGGCGGACGTGTGATCTACCCGCACGCCGCGCCGGAGTATTTCGCCGAGTTCGCCGCGCACGCCCGGAACCTCGGCGCGCGGCTGATCGGCGGCTGTTGCGGGACGACGCCGACCGAGATCGCGGCGATTCGCGCCGCAGTCGAGGAGCAGCGCGAGCCGCGCGCCCGGCTCGAGTTCTCGGAGCGCGAGCTGGTGGTCGCGCTCGGCGAGGAGGAGCGCGAGACCGCGCTCGCACGCGCGCTGCGGGAGGGCGAGTTCGTCGTCTCGGTGCAGCTCGACCCGCCGCTCGGCGGCTCGGCACGCGGATTGCTGGACGTGGCGCACGAGCTGCGCGACGGCGGCGTGCGCTTCGTCGACGTCAACGACAACGCGACGGCGCGCGCCGGCATGAGCTCGCTGATGGTCTCGGCGCGTATCGAGCGCGAGTGCGGCCTCGAGACGGTGCCGCACGTGACGACGCGGGACTGGACGGTGCTCGGGCTCGAGTCGATCCTGCTCGGCGCGCACGCCGAGGGGGTGCGGAACGTCCTCTGCATCACCGGGGACCCGCCCGAGGTCGGCGACTACCCCGGCTCGCGCGGCGTCTACGAGATCGACGCGATCGGGCTGACGCGGCTCGTCACGCGGCTGAACCGCGGCGAGGACTCGAACGGCCGTCCGATCGACGCGCCGACCGCGTTCTTCCACGGCGTCGCCGTCAACCCGACGGCCGACGACCCGGAGGAGGAGGCGGCGCGCTTCCGCGCCAAGGTCGAAGCGGGCGCACGGTTCGCGATGACGCAGATCGTCTTCGACCTCGACGTCCTCGACCGGTTCGGCGAGCTCCTCGGCGGCTGGCCGGTTCCGGTGCTCGCCGGCGTCTTCCCGCTGACGAGCCACCGGCTCGCGCTGCGCCTGCACAACGAGGTGCCGGGCATCGTCGTGCCGCAGCATTTGCAGGACGCCCTTGCGGACTCGGGCTCCGGCGCGGCCGCGCTCGGCTTCGCCCACGCGCGGGAGCTGGTCGCGGCGGCGCGCGAGCGCTGCGCCGGCGTGTACGTCGTCGCGCCGTACAAGCGTCCGGCGCGCGTGCTCGAGCTCGTCGGTTAGCAGCCGCCGGTCGAGACGGGAGCGCGGGCGCGTGCGAGCGCCGCGCGGATCGGCGCGGCGGGCACGCCGTAGCCGCCGGTCGCGCCGACGCGGGCGGCGAAGACCTCCGCTTCCACCTCGCCGGCGCGGTTGACCGCGGGGCCGCCCGAGTCGCCGTGGCGGATGAGGCCGCTGATCGCCACCACCTCGCGCAGCGAGCCGTCGACGAGCACGTCGGCCGTGTTCCCCATGCGGCCAGGCCGGGCGTCGAACGGGCCGTCCTCGGGATAGCCGAGGATCGCGACGGCGTCGCCGTCGCGCGCGTCGACGAGCGGCAGCGGCGCCGAGCGCAGCCCCGGGACGTGGAGCACCGCGACGTCCTCGTGGCGGTCGACGAGATACGCGGTCGCGGGGTGGCCGCCGACGGCGATCCCGTGCGCGCCGGCGACGACGTGCGCCGCCGTCACGACGAGCTGCGGCGCCGCGACCCAGCCTGAGCCCTCGACGCCGAGGCCGCAGGCGGTGGCGGTGATCCTCACGACGCTCGGGCGCGCGTGCGCGACGGCCGCGGACTGCAGAACGCGCCGGTTCGGCGGCAGCGCCGGCGGGGCGGGTCCCGCGATCTGCGGGAACGGGTCTATGCGTCCGAACGCCCGCAGCACCGTGCTCGGCGGCGCGATCCCGTTCAGCCGCTGCAGGATGACGGAGCGCTGCACTGCCGTCCGCAGCGAGGCGGAGCCGGGAACCTGCAGCAGCACCGCGCCCGCGACCCACACGACGGCGAGGCCGAGCACCGCGCCGACGACGAGCCCGCCGACCGTGTCGAGCGCGCGCAGCGGCGGGATCGCGGCGATCGTTCCCCGCGCGAACGAGCCGGCGATGCCGCCGACGGATTGCAGCACGGCTGCGCCGACGACGGCGCCGACGAGAGCAGCGAGCGGCGTGTACGGCGACTTGTCGCCGCCGTGGAGGAAGTGCGGCGCGACGCGCGCGCCGAGCAGCGCGCCGACGGCCAGTCCGGCGAGCGAGAGCACGGTGGCGAGGAGACCTCGCTTCAGCCCGGACAACGCCGCGAGCCCGACCACCGCGAGCGCGATCCAGTCGGCACGCGTCACGCCAGCAGGCTAGAGAGCGCGGGTGACGCCGCCGCTACACTGCCGCCCTGCGCCCGGGGGCGTAGTTCAGTTGGTTAGAACGCCGGCCTGTCACGCCGGAGGTCGCGGGTTCGAGTCCCGTCGCTCCCGTCACCTTATTTGCCCTGCAAAGAGCCATGGTGCGTTGCCTGAACGGGCGAGAATGGTGCGAGTTCGGGCAGCAAACGGGCAGCGCTCTGGGTCGACCGCAGATCGAAAATAGCTGCAAAAGCAGCATATTTGAATGCGTCGCGCCGGCACGCTCGACGGCATGTCCGGTGATCGTGTCTTTCCAGCCAACATGACCTCCGGCGCGGTCTTGAAGAGAACGCTCCGCGAGGGACTGCGCTCGCACTAACTAAGCGAGCGCCGTCAGTACGCACACCGGATTAGGTGGCGTCGCCGCGCTTCGTGTCGAGCTCTCGGGCTCGTATCGTGGCGGCCATCTGCTTTGACTCTTCACGGTAGGTCGAGCCGTTCTCGAACTCGATGACGGGGTAGAGC